>OATA01000479.1_pt1 | contig 42834 bp, 38 predicted proteins | sample 1516451 | NCBI WGS metagenome assembly OATA01 (sample SAMEA2579905, study PRJEB22360) | human gut metagenome | biome: human gut; feature: human-associated habitat; material: faeces | place: Denmark | collected 2008/2010 | reverse complement strand
ATCGCCACCGGGGGCGGGCGGCGAGGCCGCCCACCGTCAGGATGAGGCCGAGGATGACCGCGATGGCCAGCGAGGTGTGGACGGCGATGCGCGTTTCCTTTTTATCTTTTGCGCCGAGGTACTGGCTCACGACGACGCCGGCGCCGACGGCCACGCCCTGACTGAAACCGATGAGCAGGTAGATGGGCGAGCCGCTGGAACCCACAGCGGCCAGAGCGTTGCTGCCCAGAAAGTTGCCGACGATGATGGAGTCGGCGGTGTTGTAAAGCTGCTGGAGCAGGTTGCCCAGGATGAGCGGCACCGAGAAGAGCAGGATGCTTTTCCAGATGCTGCCCTCGGTCATGAGCAGGGTCTTTTTCTGCTGCGGCTGTGCCGGTGCGGCCATAGTGTCTCCTCCCTCAAAAATGCAGGAATTTCATAGGTATTTCACAATAAACTTAACAATACATCGTTCTGTGCCGAATGTCAAGCAGAACGAAAAAGAACGCCCTCAGACTTTCCACATCTTGTTTGCAGATTGTTCAAAACTAACTCAAAGAAACTCCATTTTTATCCGGTACAATAAAGGTGCAGTCGGGAAGACAAGAACGAGATCCCCCATCTCCGGCTTTTGACTTTCCATAAATGCCATGCAGGCAGGATTCATGCGCAGCCCCGCAGCGGGTGCCGCGCCCCTAAAAAAATACTGTCCCCCACCTATGCGAGGCAATAGCCACGGCGGCGGACAGACTACCAACAACCTCCTAGCAGCCGCAAATGTTTAGGAGTTCTCATACACAGGCAGCGCCGCTTTCTCCTCCTTTCCACGGCGCTGCCTGTTTTTGTGTTGAAATATCTCTTTCCGCAGAGGCTCCCCTCGATAGGGGAGCTGTCTGCGAAGCAGACTGAGAGGTTGCAAAAAAGCCCATCGCACAGCTGTGCGATGGGCTTTTGACGTTCTTATCGCATATCATGCAGGCGCTCTGCCGGGAGGGAGGCTTGCAGCAGGCTCCATGCGGCGTCGAGGCTGTCGTTCAGCAGATAGGCCTGATTCTGCTGGACATAGAGGTAAATGGCGTTGGGGGTGCGGTAGGCCAGATGCATATCGTGCCACGCATACTTGCGGCTCGCCTCAGGCTTGTCCTGCTCGCCGGCCATCCAGACCGACAGTCCGTCGTCGTCCAGCAGCAGCCGGTAGAAGGGGCGGGGCAGGCCCATCTTTTTGATCTGGAGGCTCAGGGAGTGGAAGAACGTCCAGAAGTAGACGGCCGGCACGCCCAGCGCCACCACGGCCAGAACCACCGTGAGCAGGGCTGCGCCGTCTTTCTGGCCCACCTGCGACAGGCAGAAGCCGGCAGACACCAGCAAAATGGCCGTGAACGCCAGAGGCCGGTGCCACGCCTTGCGGTGGCGCAGCAGGTCAAAGGCGGCAAAATCGTGGAAGGATGCAGCATCCATCTGGACGGAAAGGGAGATCGGCTGAGACATAAAAATACCCTCCTTTTTGGTCATAGTACCATATTATTTTCCAACAATCAAGGATGATATTGCGCAGATGCCCTAAAATGTGCTAAAATAGGACGAAAAAGAAAGTTTATGGAGCGTTCGCTCTGACGGCGGACAGGCCGGATAAGGCGGAAGCTGCGCGGCAGAATATCACAGAGAGGGAGGATGGGTGCGTGGGGCGCAGGATGACCCTGAAAGGGCAGATCAGTCTTTGCCTGGCAGCGTTTTTTCTGGCGCTGGCGGGGCAGATATTCTTGAGCTTTTACCAGTCCGGCACCGTGCTGCGGGAACTGGACGACCAGATGGGCAACTTCAACGCCATCAGCCGCTTCCAGAACGGCGTGGAGCGGAGCCTTTCGGCCATGGAAGATTACCGCTGGGAGTACGGCGACGCCAAAGCGCTGACAGAGGAGCTCCACAGCGCCTTTTCCGTCACCAACGCATGGCTCTGGCGCATCGAGAGCGACCTTGGCACTGTGAGTGAAGAGCAGTATCTGCTCTACAATGCCGTTTCCACTACCTACGACAGCTACACCGCACTGGTGGACCAGCTGGAAGAAGCGGTGGCCGCCGGTCAGGACACGAAAGCCGCCCAGCTCTACTATAATAAGATCGTACCCTGCGGCGGCTATCTGCGCCAGTACACCCAGCAGCTGCTGAACACGGCCATCACCGACGCTCAGGGAACTTACACCACCGTGTCGGCCCTCAGCGACCGGGTGAAATGGGCGCAGACCGTCGTGGTGGCGCTCTGCCTTGCGCTGGGCTGCGTCATGGCCTTCTCGGTGCTGACGCTGCTGACCCCGGTGCAGCAGATGATCGGCGCCTCCCGGGAGGTCACTCGGGGCGAGTTCGACTCGCCCGACCTGCCTGCGCCCCGTCAGCCGGAAATGGCCCAGCTGACCGAAGCCTTCAACCACATGAAGCATTCGATGGCAGAGCAGGTGACCACCCTGCGGGAGAAAAACGAGATGGAGCGGGAGCTCCACCGCCAGAAAACGGAAGCTCTGGAATTACAGAACCGGATGGAGCGCAGCCGTTTGCAGCAGCTGCGCAGCCAGATCGACCCCCATTTTCTTTTCAACACCCTGAACGTCATTTTACAGACCGCCGGACAGGAAAAAGCCTACCGCACGCAGGCTCTCATCACGGCTCTGTCGCACCTGCTGCGCTACAGCCTGATGAGCAACGACGAGCAGGTGCCGCTGGCCCGGGAAGTGCGCATCGTGGACGAGTATTACTCGATTTATCACGTCCGCTTCGGCGACCGTGTGAAGATGGTGTGGCGCATCTCCGACTCCCTCGATTTGACGGAGACGATGGTGCCGTCCTTCATCTTGCAGCCCATCGTGGAGAATGCCTTCAAGCACGGCATCTCGCCCAAGGAAGAGGGCGGCGTGGTGCGCATCCGCATCAACCCGCTGCGGGATAAGGGGCTGCTCTATATCAGCGTCTGCGACAACGGCGTGGGCATCCGGCCCGAACAGCTGGCCCAGCTGAAAGCCGCGCTGGCCCAGCCCGGGGAGCGCTGGGAGCATATCGGCGTCTATAACGTGGCCGCACGGCTGCGGCTTCTGGATAAACGGGGGCGGCTGGTCATCCGCTCTCACCCGGGCCGGGGAACGGCCATCAGGATGTACCTGCCCCTTGTAGAACTTTTGGAGGAGGATTTGGACGATGATACGCCTGTTGATCGCGGATGACGAAAAGCTGGAGAGGGAGGCGCTTGCAGAGCTGGTCCAGCGCCGTTTTGAGCGGGAAGTGGTCCTGGAGGTGGCGGAAAATGGCCGCAAGGCTGCCGACACGGCGGTGCTGTGGGGCGCAGACCTCATCCTGATGGATATTGAGATGCCGGGCATGAGCGGCCTCGACGCTGCCCGCGCCGTGCTGGCCCAGCGGCCTTCCTGCCGGGTCATCTTCGTCACAGCCTACAGCCTGTTCCAGTATGCCCATGAGGCGGTGCATCTGGGGGCCTGCGACTATCTGCTCAAGCCGGTGGACCCCGACGAGCTGGAAGCCTCGGTGCGCCGGGCTATGCGGCAGATCGAGACGGAGCGGAAGCTGGAAGAGCTGGCCGCCGCCCAGCCCCAGCCGGAGCAGACGGAGACCGAAGAAGAGGCAGAAGACGCCCCCGAGGAGAGCGAGAACAGCCAGACGGCCCTTGTCATGGCCCACGTCCGCCGCTACCTCGAAGATAATTATATGTTCGATCTGTCGCTGGACAGCGTGGGCGAGATCCTGCACATCAGCCCGGCCTACCTGTCGGCGCAGTTCAAGAAATACCAGAAGATGAACTTCCTCGACTGCCTCACCGAGCTGCGCATCAACGCGGCGAAGGAATTGCTGGCCGACCCCTTCCGCTCCTCGGCAGAGGTGGCGTCGATGGTGGGCTACGAGGACGCCAGCTACTTCGCCCGGGCGTTCAAGAAACGCACCGGCATGACCCCCACCCAGTACCGCCGTCAGGCCAGCCAGAAGGCAAAGGCCGACCCGGAGGCCGGGCTGTGAGCGGGCGGATGATTTCCCGCCGCAGTGTGCTGGCGCTGGCCGCCTGTACGGCGCTGGGCGCTGTGGGTTGCAGCAAGACGGAAGAGTACACCGGCCCGGAGCTCATCCTGCGCTACGCCGAGAACCAGCCCGAGGATTATCCCACCACGCAGGCCGCTCTGGCCTTTGCCGACCTTGTGGCTGAGCGGACGGAGGGGAGGGTCAAAGTCGTGGTCTACAGCGGCGGGGAGCTGGGGGCCGAACAGAGCGTCATCGAGCAGATGCAGTACGGCGGCATCGACTTTGCCCGCGTCTCCCTGAGCCAGCTGGCCGAGTATCAGCCGGCCCTGAGCGTATTGCAGCTGCCCTTTCTCTATACCGACGCGCCCCAGATGTGGCGGGTGCTGGACGGTGAGATCGGCGATGAATTCCTCTCCGGCCTCGGCGCGATGGACCTCGTGGGCCTGTCATGGTTCGACGCCGGCGTCCGCAGCTTCTACACCCGCGAAAAGGTAGAGACACTGGCGGACCTCGCAGGGCTGACGCTCCGGGTGCAGGAGTCGGACATGATGAGCGAGATGATACTGGACCTCGGCGCAAAGCCGGCGCAGGTGGTCTACAGCCGGGTCTATGCAGCTCTGCACAACGCCGAGATAGACGGCGCGGAAAACAACTGGCCCAGCTATGAGGCCATGGGCCACTACGAGGTGGCCCCCTATTTCTTAAAGGATGAGCACACCCGTGTGCCGGAGCTGCAGCTGGCCAGTGAGGCCGCGATGGAAAAGCTGGCGGAGCTGGACGAGCGCTTCCCGGACATCATCCGCGCCTGCGGAAATGAGAGCGCTCTGACCGAACGCCGCCTCTGGGCGGAGCGGGAGGCCAGCGCCGAGAAGCATATGCGGGAATGGGGCGTGGAGGTGACGACCCTCTCCGCCGCCGAAAAAGCCCGCTTCCGGGCGGCAGTCGAGCCTGTGTACGCGGCTTTTGAGGAGCAGAGCCGCCTCATCCAGCGCATCCGCGAAGCCTGAAAAAGTGCCAGAGATATTACATTGTATTCATCTCATTGGGCAGTGTGCTGAGTAAACTGCACTATGACTTGTGAGAACTGCACAAAAGTGTTTCTCACATTTTTTTGAAAAACAGGACATTTTTCATAAGCCCTTGTTCTGACTAAAAAAATTTGCTAAAGTGTGTACAGTAAATGAACGGACGGTGTGCGACCCGTGTAGAGCGCACCGCCCTGAATGAGGAAAATCTAAGGAGGATTTTATCATGAAGAAGATTTCTCGTCGCAGCTTTCTGGCAGCAGCCGGTGTTTCCGCCGCTGCTCTGGCACTGACCGCCTGCGGTGGCTCCGGCAGCAGCACTGCTGCCTCTACCGCTTCCTCTGCTGCAGCTTCCACCGCTCCCGCCGGTGATGCCGCAGCTGCTGCTTCCGACCCGAAGGTGACTCTGGTCTACGCCGAGGTCAACCCGCTGGATACCATCGTCGGCCAGACCGGTTCTCACTTCAAGGAGAAGGTCGAGGAGCTGACCGGCGGCTCCGTCGTCGTCGATGTGCAGGCTTCCGGCGTTCTGGGCTCTGAGAACGACGTTCTGGACGCTATCCTCGGCGGCTCCACCTCCATCGACATCAGCCGTATCTCCGCTTTCGCACTGACCAGCTACGGCTGCAACAAGTCCAAGCTGCTGTCCATTCCCTTCACCTTCGAGAACCGCGCACACTTCTGGAACTTCGCCAACAGCGATCTGGCACCTGAGTTCCTGAACGAGCCTCAGGAGCTGGGCCTGCCTGTTCGTGGTATCTTCTACGGCGAAGAGGGCTTCCGTCACTTCTTCACGGTCAACCCTGTTTCCGGCATCGCTGATTTCAAGGGCCTGAAGCTGCGCGTGTCCAACGACCCCGTCATGAACGGCATGGTCGAGGGTCTGGGCGCTAACCCCACCGTCGTCTCCTTCGGCGAGCTGTACAGCGCACTGCAGACCGGCGTTGTCGATGGCGCTGAGCAGCCCATCGCAAACTACAAGTCCAACGCCTTCCCCGAGGTCGCTAACAACCTGATCCTCGACGGCCATACTCTGGGCGCTGTGCAGGCTGTCATCACCGACAACGCCTGGAACAAGCTGACCGAGAACCAGCAGGCTGCCGTCATGGAGGCTGCTGCGGATACGCAGGCCTTCAACGCTGACCTGTCCGAGACCGCTGAGAACAAGGTCCTCGACGAGCTGAAGTCTTCCGGCTGCAACGTCATCGATGTCCCCGATAAGGCTCCCTGGCAGGAGGCTTGCGCTAAGGTCATCAGCGAGAACACCTCGGATCAGGCTGAGCTGTATCAGCAGCTGCTGGATATGAAGGCCTGATAAAAGCGCCTTTATCCTGAAGTAGTACATAGCCCGGCGGGGGACTACGGGATACGCCCGCAGACCCGCCGGGCTTTTTATAAGAGTATGGAGGAGATCCTATGCCGAAAATCTTTACCACTCTGGATAAGATCAAGCCGGCGTACGACGTCACCTACAAAGTGGTCCTGTTTATCTGCAAGATTCTGCTGATCGTGGATATTCTCATCACCACCATGTCGGTCGTTGGTCGTTACGTCCCGTTCATCCCGGACCCCGCATGGTCTGAAGAAGTCGTTCTGACCTGCATGAGCTACATGGCCGTGCTGAGTGCTGCTCTGGCCATCCGCCGCGGCGCACACATCCGCATGACTGCATTTGACGTCTATCTGCCCAAGATCGCCGTCAAGGTGCTGGACATCCTCGCCGATCTGGCGGTCTGCATCCTCGGCCTCATCATGCTGGTTGTGGGCTGGAACTACGCCACCACCCTGGGCGGCCGCGGCTTCTATGTCTCGATGCCCTGGCTGAGCCGTTTCTGGATGTACTTCCCCGTGCCTCTGGCCGGTGTCGCCATGATCATCTTCGAGATCGAGGCACTGTACAACCACATCAAGAGCTTTTTTGTAAAGGAGGAGAACTAATATGACAGTCCAGACACTGGCAATCGTTGTCCTTCTTGTCAGCTTCTTCGTCATGATCTTCCTGCGTTTCCCCATCGCATACGCCGTTGGTCTGTCCAGCGTGCTCTGCATGATGGTGCAGGGTCAGGCACTGACCGATGTCTGCCGTCTGATGGTCAAGGGCATCTCTTCCTTCAGCCTGATGGCCGTGCCGTTCTTCATCACCATGGGTGTGCTCATGGGCTCCGGCGGCATTTCTGAAAAGCTGATCGCTCTGGCTGACGCCTGCGTAGGCTGGATGCGCGGCGGCATGGCAATGGTCAACATCGTTGCCTCCTACTTCTTCGGCGGCATTTCCGGTTCTGCATCTGCAGATACCGCTTCCATCGGTTCCATCATGATCCCCATGATGGTCGATCAGGGCTACGACGCCGACTTCTCCACCGCTGTCACCATCACCTCCTCCTGCGAGGGCCTGCTGGTCCCCCCGAGCCACAACATGGTCATCTACGCCACCACCGCCGGCGGCATCTCCGTGGGCAGCCTGTTCCTGGCTGGCTACCTGCCCGGCGCTCTGCTGGCCATCGTCCTGATGATCGGCTCCTACATCATCTCTGTGAAAGAGAATTATCCCAAGGGTTCTCCCTTCACCATCAAAGGCTTCATCAAGCAGCTGGGTACCTCCATCTGGGCTCTGGCCGCAGTCGTCATCGTCGTGTTCGGCGTTGTCGGCGGTGTGTTCACCGCTACCGAGTCCGCTGCTATCGCAGTTATCTACTCTCTGCTGGTCTCCGTCTTTGTCTATAAGGGCTTGGACTGGAAGGGCGTGTGGCACGCTCTGGACGAGTGCGTCAACACTCTGTCCATCGTCCTGATCCTGATCGCTACCTCTGCCGTGTTCGGCAACTGCCTGACCATGCTGCATGTGCCTGATCTGGCTGCAAACGCCATCACCAGCGTCACCAGCAACCCCTACATCATCGCACTGCTCATCGACCTCATCATCCTGGTGCTGGGCATGATCATGGATATGGCTCCCATCATCCTGATCGCTACCCCCATCCTGCTGCCCATCGCGACTTCCATCGGCATCGACCCCATCCAGTTCGGTATCATCATGGTCCTGAACTGCGGCATCGGCCTGCTGACTCCCCCTGTCGGCGCGGTTCTGTTCATCGGCTCTGCCGTTGCGAAGCGCCCCATGGAGAAGGTCGTCAAGGCTACTCTCCCGTTCTATCTGTGCATGTTCATCGCTCTGCTGCTGCTGACCTTCGTGCCTGACATCAGCCTCGCTATCCCGAAGCTGCTGGGCGGCTACGTCAGCCCCATCACCAACCCGCTTGGCCCGGTGTTCATCCACTGATAAGCTGATCAACTCATTCTCCTCCGGATGACAGGATAAACGGAAAGCCCCCGCCTGCAAAGGCGGGGGCTTTCCGGCGTTATAGAAGTGTCTGAAGTGCCGGAGCACTGCATTTCATGAGCTTTTTCAGGGTCAGCTCCTGCTGAGAGATTTGATACAGCAGCCGTGCGGCCAGCTCTTCGGGCGGGGCGGAAAGCCCGGGCCGGAATGCGTGTACTGCCCGGGTAAAGGCGTGGACGCCCTCTTCCGTTTGGAGTACCACCAGCTGGGTATGCCCCCGCAGCAGGGCAAACAGTCCGACCTGATACTCCCGGGTGTCCAGCAGAAGCTCCATCTCGTCGGCGGTGAGGAGGAGGATGTCCGCGAAGGGAAGAAACTGCATCACCGTGTCCCGCAGGGTCTTCTCGCTGGGCCAGAGAGCCGGGCGGAGAGAGGGAACAAAGCAGACCGGCACACCGGCGGTGCGGGCGGTGTCCAGCGCGGCAAGATGGGTGTAGCGGCAGGGGCTGTCCACGAGGCAGGCGCTGGAAAAGGCCAGCATTTCAGCATCTGCGGCCCAGTCAGCGCCCAGCTGTTCGGGTGCATAGAGCAGCTCCGAAGAACGGGTGCGGCAGCCTAGCTGTTCGCCGCCGCCGTCGAACAGCAGCGGCGTGGGGGCGCGGGAGGTGAAGCAGACCCGGCGGATGTCCACACCGGCAGCAGATAAAGCGTCTGCGATGCGGTGTCCGAAAGTATCCTCGCCAAGCTGCGTTAAAAGAGAGGCTCTGCCGCCCTGTGCGGCATAAGCCAGCGCCAGCGAGGCGGCGCTTCCACCCATGCGGGGAGAAAACGTCTCTGCCGACGCCAGCGGCGCGGTGCTGTTCAATTCCAGCCACGCTTCGCCCAGACAGTATAAAGTCTTGCCCGGCATGATGCACCCTCCCTTCTGCCTGTTTTCAAAAACAAACTACAGTATACACCCATCCGGGCGTTTGTGCAAATGGAGAGCTTGACAGCTTCGGTCGGATTGTGATAAACTGACGCAATATGGCAGTATATCTGAAATTTGAATGATAAAAATGTGACATTTGACGAGGAGAACATGAGCCTTACCAAACAGTATTTCAAATACGTCAGCCAGAACATCTTCGGCCTGCTGGGTACGTCCTGCTACATCCTGGCCGATACCTATTTCATCTCGCAGGCGGCAGGCACCAGCGGTGTGGCTCTGCTGAACCTCTGTCTGCCCATCTACAACTTCATCTTCGCCATCGGCTCCATGCTGGGCCTCGGCGCAGCCACCCGCTACGCCATCCTCCGGGCGCAGGGCGACGAGCGGTCGGAGCGCTATTTCTCCAACGCCCTGCTTTGGGCGCTGGTGTTCGCCCTGCCCTTCATGCTGGCGGGCATCTTCTGCCCCGAGGTGCTGCTGCGGTTCATGGGCGGCGACGCGGAGATCGTTGCACTGGGCGTGGGGTACGCCCGCATCTTCCTGCTGTTCACGCCCTTCTTCATGTGCAACTACATCGTCTCGGCTTTTGTCCGCAACGACGGCGACCCCTCGCTGGCCATGGTGGCGACCCTCTGCGGCAGCCTCTTCAACGTGGTGTTCGATTACATCTTCATGTTCCCCATGGGTCTCGGCCTGCCCGGCGCGGCGCTGGCGACGGCAGTCTCGCCCGTGTTGAGCATTGCGATCTGCAGCCGCCACTTCTTCAAAAAGAGCAGCACCGTCCGCCTTGTGCGGCAGCTGCCCTCGCCGAAGCTGCTGGCCCAGAGCTGCCAGCTGGGCGTCTCGGGCTTTGTGGGAGAGATGTCCTCCGGCGTGACCACCACCGTCTTCAACCTGCTGCTCCTGCGTCTGGCGGGCAATGTGGCCGTGGCGGCTTACGGCGTCGTGGCGAACTACGCGCTGGTGGCGACGGCGATCTTCAACGGCGTGGCCCAGGGCGCGCAGCCGCTGGTCAGCAGGTGCTACGGCAAAAACGATGCCGCCGGTGCCCGCAAGCTCCTGCTGCTGGGCAGCGGAACAGCGCTTGCGCTGGCGGCGGCACTGTATGCAGTTCTGTTCGGGTTTACCGGGCCGATCGTCGCGGTCTTCAACAGTGAGAACTCGGCCCTCATGGCGCAGTATGCCTTCAGCGGGATGCGCATCTACTTCCTCGGCTATTTCTTCGCGGGCTTCAATATCGTGGCCGCCGGCTATCTGGGCGCGGTGGACCGTCCCGCAGAGGCTTCTGCGACGTCGCTTTCCCGCGGCATCGTGGCCATCGTGGCCTGCTCTCTGGTGCTGAGCGCCCTCTTCGGGATGAACGGCGTCTGGGCCGCGTTCCCGGCCTCTGAGGCCATCACGGCCTGCCTGACCCTCTTCCTGCTGAAGCGGAAAAATTAAATAAACAATTCCTGTTCCAACCGCTGCTGCTCGGGCGAAAGCTCGGGCAGTGCGCTCCGACCGGCCATCGCCCGCCACTGTGTGGGAGATCGGCCGGTCGTTTTTTTGAAGACGCGGCAGAGGTAGTTGGCCCCCGAGAAACCGCAGAGGCTGGCGATGACGTCCAGCGTGTACTCCCGGTGGAGCAGCAGACGCATGGCGGCTTCTATGCGGACGCTGGTGAGATACCGCCCCGGCGAGACGCCCAGCGCTGCTGTAAAGGCCCGGACGAGGTGGCTCTTGGAGACGCCCAGCCGCTCGCTCAGCTCTTCCACGCCGTAGAGCCCGGCGTAGTTCCTGCGGATGTCCTCGATGGCGGCGGCCACCAGCGGAGGCAGGGCAGGGGCGGCGCTGTCGGCGTCTGAGAGCTCGCACAGCAGCGCGAAGGCCAGCTGACTGCGTACCCGCTCCGAGGCGTCCTGCTCTTCGGCAAGGCGCCCCATCAGCTCTGCCGCCGCCGGGCAGGTCTCGCCCCGGGCGAGGAAGGGCATCTCGGAAAGCCCTGCAAGGAACTGTTCAGCTGCCTGCCCGGTGAGCTGGACGCAGAGCAGATGGCACTCGTTTTCCGGCGCGAGGGTCAGCGGCCCCCGGCTCAGCACGAGATGGCCCGCTGCGGCATTCTGGGGCGGCAGCAACAGGGCAGAACCTGCCGGCATCAGTTCGAGATCGGACAGCGAGACGACACATTTTCCGCTGGAAATGAGGCAGACCCAGAGCCCTTCGCCCCGCAGGGTGAGGGGCTCTTCCGGCTGGGCATCCTCCACGATGCCGAGGGCGGCAGTCGTGCTGGGAGAGTAAATCAATATCTGACACCTCAAATCAATAAAATGCTATTTTATAACACAAAATAATCTGATATTATAATAGCAATGAAACGGCTCATCGTCAAGCTGAGCCTTTGAGTGCAACAACATCAATGGAGGAAAAAGCTTTATGGCTTCTATCAGCTGCCAGCATATCTACAAGATCTACCCCGGTGCTACGGCTCCTTCCGTCACCGATTTCAACCTGGAGATCCAGGACAAGGAATTCATCATCTTCGTCGGCCCCTCTGGCTGCGGTAAGTCCACCACCCTGCGCATGATCGCCGGTCTGGAGGAGATCTCCAAGGGCGAGATGTACATCGGCGGCCGCCTCATCAACGATGTTCCCCCGAAGGACCGCGACATCGCCATGGTCTTCCAGAGCTACGCTCTGTACCCCCACATGACCGTCTACAAGAACATCGCTTTCGGTCTGGAACTGCGCAAGACCCCGAAGGACGAGATCGACCGCCGTGTCCACGAGGCTGCTAAGATCCTGGAGATCGAGCACCTGCTGGACCGCAAGCCCAAGGCTCTGTCCGGTGGTCAGCGTCAGCGTGTTGCTCTGGGCCGTGCAATGGTTCGTAACCCGGCAGTCTTCCTGCTGGACGAGCCCCTGTCCAACCTGGATGCTAAGCTGCGTACCTCCATGCGCACCGAGATCATCAAGCTGCACAAGAAGCTGGCTACCACCTTCATCTACGTTACCCACGACCAGACCGAGGCTATGACCATGGGCGACCGTATCGTTGTTATGAAGGACGGCATCATCCAGCAGGTCGATACCCCGCAGAACCTGTACGATATGCCCTGCAACATGTTCGTCGCAGGCTTCATCGGCAGCCCCCAGATGAACTTCCTGGACGGCACCATCGTCAAGAAGGGCGACCAGTACAGCGTCGACCTGGGCGGCGATCTCATCCCCCTGCCCAAGGAGAAGACCGCTGACGGCAAGCTGGATTCCTACGTCGGCAAGAAGGTCAAGATGGGCATCCGTCCCGAGGACATCGACGATGAGCCCGAGTTCATGGCAAAGCACACCGACTGCCAGCTGGATACTCAGGTCGATGTCTCTGAGATGATGGGCGCTGAGATCTACCTGTACCTGGAGTACAAGGGCAACAAGATGACCGCCCGCGTCGCTCCCACCTCCAAGGCCCGCAACGGAGACACCGTCCGCGTTGCCTTCGATCCCCACAAGGTCCACCTGTTCGACGTCGAGACCGAGCAGACCATCCTGAACTGAATAAGATAGTCTACGATCATTTTTGATCCTCCTATCATAAGAAAAGCCGTCGGGCCGCAAGGCCCGGCGGCTTTTCCTGTGCCGGAAAAAAGACATCATAAAAACCCATGCTGCGGCAAAGCAAAACGCAGCATGGGCGCGGAAATGGCTTATGAAGTCAGGGGACGCTTCGATCAGCGGGCCTTGACGTACTTGTGCAGGGTAGCGCGGACAGCGCCGGGGCCTGCGAAGAGCTCCTTGGCCATGGACTCGATCTTCTCGCCCAGACCGACGGCGTACAGGTCCACGCCGAAGACATCGGTGCGGCTGTACAGAGCCTTCAGGCAGGAGAAGTCCTGCTCACCGGCTTCCACCTTCAGGGGAGCCACGATGGCCTGCAGCTCAGCCAGCAGCGGGTCAGTGGAGATCTCGAAGGGCTGGCAGTTGTCGTCCAGACCGGTCAGGTAGCGGGCATAGCCTGCCAGCACCAGCGGGATCAGCACGAGGTTGGACTTGTCCAGACCGCGCGCCTCGTAAGCCTTGATGGTCTCGCCGAAGCGGATCGCCAGCTTCTGGGAGGTATCGGTGGCGATACGCTGAGGAGCGTCGGGCATGAAGGGGTTGGGCAGACGGCGGTTGATGACAGCGCCGATGAACTCGTAGGGGTTCAGAACGCCGGGGTCAACGACGACGGGCATCGCCTCGATGTAGCCGATCTTCTGGATGAAGCTGCGCAGGTCCTCATCGGCCATCTCAGCGGAGATGAGGGTGTAGCCCAGCATGCAGCCGTAGATGGACATGGCGGTGTGCAGGGGGTTGAGGCAGGTGCAGACCTTCATCTTCTCGATCTTATCGACGGTCTCGCGGTCGCAGTAGAGGACACCGCCCAGCTCCAGCGGAGGACGGCCATTGGTGTAGTGGTCCTCGATGCAGAGGTACTGGGTCTCCTCGGCGTTGACGAAGGGAGCGGTGAAGGTGTGCTTCTCGGTGACGATGGTGTAGTTGTCCTCAAAACCGTCGTCAGCCAGCATCTTCTGGACCTTGGCATCCGGGCGGGGAGTGATCTTGTCGATCATGCTCCAGGGGAAGGTGATCTTGGTCTCGTCCTTGACGTAGGCCAGGAACTCGGCGGGGACCAGACCCTGCTCGACCCACTTGGAAGCGTAGGCAAAGACTGCGGCCTTGACCTTATCGCCGTTGTGAGAGCAGTTGTCCATGCTCTGGACGGTCAGGGGCAGCTTGCCGGCCTTGAAGCGCTCGTAGAGCAGAGCAGTGACCTTGCCCATGGCCAGAACGGGGGTCAGGCCGCGCTCGAGGTCAGCAGGAGCGACGCCGTAGCCCTTCTCGGTGATGGTGAAGGAGATCATCTGCAGGCTGGGTGCCTGGAAAATCTCGACCAGACGTGCCCAGTCAGCGCCGAAGGAGTAGTCAGCCTTCAGGCTCTCGGTGACGGAGGCGATGACCTTCTTCTCGATGTCGCCGGTGGACTTCAGGCAGACCAGCAGGCTCAGGTTGTCGTAGGGCTGATAAGCCTTGTCGATGATCTCGTAGTCGAAGCTCTCGGCCACGATGACGCCGCGGTCATACTTGCCGCTGTTCAGGGCGTCGTTCAGGATGGCAGCCGGGAATGCGCGGAAGATGTTGCCGGCGCCGAAGTGGACCCAGGTGGGTTCTGCGTGGGTCTTGGCCTTGACGGCCTCGACGTCGAACTTGGGCAGCTCGTAGCCCTTTTCTGCCCACTCGGCGGACAGATTGCCGTTCTTAATATCAGTCAGCTTCATGATAGATCAGCCCTTCTTCTTCTCTTCGTCCAGACGGTCCAGCAGGTCCCAGACGCCCAGCATATACTGGATGCCCAGCGCACGGTCATACTTGCCGTAGCCGGGGCGGCAGCTGCCGGGGCCTTCCTCCCACAGCTGACGGCCATGGTCGGGGCGGATGTAGCCCTCGAAGCCGCAGTCATGGTAGGCGCGCAGGATCTCGATGATGCCGGTCTCGCCGCAGCAGTCGCGGTGGGCAGCCTCGGAGAAGTCGCCGTTGGGGAAGTGATGGATGTTGCGGATGTGTGCGAATGCGATGCGGTCGCAGTGCTTGCGGACGATCTCGGCCACATTGTTGTTGGGGTTGGCGTTCAGGCTGCCGGAGCAGAGGGTCAGGCAGTTGTACTCGTCGTCCACCATGCTCAGGAAGCGGTCGATGCTCTCGGCATCCACCAGCAGGCGGGGCAGGCCGAAGATGTCCCAAGGGGGGTCGTCCATGTGGATGGCCATCTTGATGTCGCACTCGCGGCAGGTGGGCATCAGGGCTTCGAGGAAGTACTTCAGGTTCTCCCAGAGCTTTTCCTTGGTGACAGGGGCGTAGGCCTTGAACAGCTCGTCCAGCTTTGCCATGCGCTCCGGCTCCCAGCCGGGGAAGGTCATGTTGTACTTCTCAGTGAAGGACATGATGTACTCGGCCATGGACTTGTAGTCGCCCTTGATCTTGTCCTTCTCGTAGAACAGTGCAGTGGAGCCGTCGCCGACGGGGTGGAACAGGTCGGTGCGGGTCCAGTCGAAGATGGGCATGAAGTTGTAGCAGATGACCTTGACACCGAACTTGGACAGGTTGCGGATGCACTGCTTGTAGTTCTCGATGTACTGATCGCGGGTGGGCAGGCCGATCTTGATGTCGTCGTGGACGTTGACAGACTCGACAACGTCCATGTCGAAGCCGTAAGCGTGGATCTGGTCTGCGACCTTCTGGATCTCGTCGATCTCCCAGATCTCGCCGGGCATCTTGTTGTGCAGCGCCCAGACGATGCTGGTCACGCCGGGGATCTGCTTGATGTCGCTGAGGGTGACGGGGTCGTTGCCCTCGCCATACCAGCGCCAACCCATTTTCATAGGCATAGTGGATGTCCTCCGTTCATATTGCTTTGCGTTTATGCGCGGCAGGAGTGCCTCGCTCTCTCACTTATATTCTAATATATCAGTTGCGAATTGGCAATAGTCGATTTGCTGAGTTTTGATGTTTTTTCTTGTATACTTTAGACAAATTGACATGGAAATGACAAAAAAGGAGCGCCAGCTCCGGCAAAGCCGGGACTGGCGCTCCTGTCGCAGAGTCTGGGTCAGCGCTTCACGTTGAAGGCAGCCATGCCGGGGTAGACGGCGCTGCCGCCCAGCTGCTCCTCGATGCGCAGCAGCTGGTTGTACTTTGCCACACGCTCGGTGCGACTGGGAGCGCCGGTCTTGATCTGGCAGGTGTTCAGAGCCACGGCCAGGTCGGCGATGGTGGTGTCCTCAGTCTCGCCGGAGCGGTGAGAGCTGATGGCGGTATAGCCGGCCTTGTGAGCCATCTTGATGGCTTCCAGAGTCTCAGATACGGAGCCGATCTGGTTCAGCTTGATGAGGATGGCGTTGCCGGCACCCAGCTGGATGCCCTTGGCCAGACGCTCGGTGTTGGTGACGAACAGGTCGTCGCCCACCAGCTGGACCTTGCCGCCCAGCTCGCGGGTCATCTCCTGCCAGCCCTCCCAGTCCTCTTCATCCAGACCGTCCTCGATGGAGATGATGGGGTACTTTTCCACCAGACTCTTCCAGTGTGCGATCAGCTCGCTGGAGGTGAACTCGGTGCCTGCCTTGGGCAGCTTGTAGAAGCCCTTGCCCTTGGGGCTCTTCCACTCGGAGGAAGCAGCGTCCATGGCCAGCATAAAGTCCCTGCCGGGAAGATAACCGGCCTTCTCGATGGCGGCCAGAATGGTCTCGATGGTCTCCTCGTCGCTGGACAGGTTGGGAGCGAAGCCGCCCTCGTCGCCCACGGAGGTAGCCAGACCCTTTGCCTTCAGGATGGAAGCCAGAGCGTGGAAGACCTCAGCGCACCAGCGCAGGCCCTCCTTAAAGGAAGGTGCGCCCACGGGCATGATCATGAACTCCTGGGTGTCCACGGTGTTGGTGGCGTGTGCGCCGCCGTTCAGGATGTTCATCATGGGGACGGGCAGACGGTTGCCGTTCACGCCGCCGAGGAAGCGGTAGAGGGGCATATCCAGCGAAGTGGCAGCAGCGCGGCAGGCAGCGATGGAAACGGCCAGAATGGCGTTTGCACCCAGCTTGGACTTGTCCTTGGTGCCGTCGGCGTCGATCATAGCCTTGTCGATGGCGTAGATGTCGGAAGCATCCATGCCGATGACGGCATCAGCGATGACGGTGTTGATGTTCTCCACAGCTTTGGTGACGCCCTTGCCCAGATAGCGGCCCTTGTCGCCGTCGCGCAGCTCCAGCGCTTCGAACTCGCCGGTGGATGCGCCGGACGGTGCGCAGCCCCGGGCCACGGTGCCGTCGGCGAGGGTGATCTCAGCCTCAACAGTGGGGTTGCCGCGGGAGTCCAAGATCTCACGGCCCTGAACGTCTACGATCTCAAGATAGTTCATGATTTGTACCTCCATATATAATAGGAATGGATGCGCTCTTCTCATTTGGATAGTATATACTAACTAACCGATATTATCCTACCATGATTCGGCCCGAGATGCAAGAGGATGCATGGATGTTAGCGGTAGCAAACTTCAGGAGAGGAAAGTTGTGTCATTTTTTTTTTTGTTACTTGTGAATCAATTTCATGTTCTGTTTTTCTTAGGTGAACAATTTGAAAAAGTAACCAAAAAGCGACGTTTGATTTTGTGAAAAATAGCGAGTTTTACCCGAAACCCCTCCAAAACTATGGACGATTTGTGAATTGCAGACTTGCACCGAAGTGCTTATAATAAGACTCAAGGAAGCAGAGCTGCTTTGAGGGAAGGGAGCGCTGCTTCCTTAACAGCTTTTCGGGACACTGGCTCATGGGCCGTGCGCAAGGGCTGCAAATAACACGAACGCTTCCAAATATCAGGAGGATATAGACTTATGAAAAACATGATCTCTCGTCGTAACTTTCTGGCTGCTGCCGGTGTCGTGGCTGCTGCCGGTGTCCTGACTGCCTGCCGGGGGGGGCCCTCTTCCAGCACCGCAGCTTCCACTGCTGCCGCTTCCGGTTCTACCGCAGCTGCAGCTTCCGGCGACACCATCAAGGTCGGCGTTATGGGTCCCCTGAGCGGCAACGTCTCCGTTTACGGTCAGGCTGTTGTCAACGGTGCTGCCCTGTACCTGAAGCAGGTCAACGCCAACGGCGGCATCAACGGCAAGCAGATCGAGATCCTCACCGAGGACGAGCAGGGCGACGCTACGCAGGCTGTCAACTGCTTCACCAAGATGGTGGACGAGGGCATGACCGCTCTGATCGGCGACGTTACCACCACCCCGACTCTGGCAGTCGTTGCTGAGAGCGCAGACTACAATATGCCCATGGTCACCGCTTCCGCTACCGCTGAGGCTGTCACCTACGATGCCGAGACCGACACCGTGAACGCAAACGTCTTCCGCGCCACCTTCACCGACCCGTTCCAGGGCATCAAGATGGCTGACTACGCATACAAGAAGCTGGGCTACACCAAGGCAGCCGTCATCTTCAAGAAGGGCGCTGACTACAACGAGGGTCTGGCAGAGAACTTCGTCAACGAGTTCGAGTCTCTGGGCGGCACCATCGTCGATCAGGAGAGCTACTCTGAGGGCGACGTGGACTTCAAGACTCAGCTGACCACCATCCTCGGCAAGGATCCCGAGACCGTCTTCTGCCCCAACTACTACGAGGAAGTGGGCCAGATCCTGTCTCAGGCTGAGAGCGTCGGCCTGACCGTTCCGTTCCTGGGCGGCGACGGCTGGGATGGTCTGGAAGGCTACGCCTCCAACGATCAGCTGAAGGACACTTACTTCTGCGCGAACTACGCAAAGGGCTCCAACGCCGAGTTTGAGGATGCCTACAAGGCAGAGTACGGTCAGGAGTACCCCAACGGCTTCTCTCCTCTGGGCTACGATGCAGCAAAGACCATCGTCTACGGCCTGCAGGCTGCTGAGGATGCCGGTCTCGAGGCTGGCACCGACGATTACAAGCAGGCTGTCATCGATGCCATTGCCTCCGGCACCATCGACGGCATCACCGGCACCTTCACCTTCGACGAGCATCACGACCCCGTCAAGCAGACTGCTATCCTGACCTATGTGGACGGCAAGCCGGTGCTGAAGGAAATGTTCTGATCCCAGCTTTCTTCCATCGACCGGTGATGGAAGCGCCGCTGAGATCCGAATGATCGTAAATTGACCCGACTGCGGAGAACGCCGGAACAGTATTGCCCCGGTGCTCTCCGCCTTTTTGGTAAAAAAGTGTATCCCCACATAAGGCGTGCAACAGCGCCGGAAAGAAAGGAAGTATCCATCCATGACAGTGTTTTTCAGCCAGCTGATCAATGGTCTGTCCCTTGGCAGCATCTATGCACTGATCGCACTGGGCTACAGCATGGTGTACGGCATCATCCTGCTGCTGAACTTTGCCCACGGCGACGTCATCATGGTGGGCGCGTACATGTCCTGGTTCGTTATGAACCAGCTGGGCCTCGGCCCGGTCACGGCGGTCTGTGCCACCATCCTCACCTGTACGCTGCTGGGCGTGGTCATCGAAAAGATCGCCTACACCCCGCTGCGCAGCGCACCCCGTATCTCTCTGCTCATCACGGCCATCGGCGTGTCGTTTTTCCTCGAGTACACGGCTGAGCTGGTCATGGGCTCGGGCGCAAAGGTCATCCCGTCTTACTACGACAACAAGACCTTCTATCTGGGCAAGGCGCCTCTGGGCCTGACCTCCATCATCACGCTGGTGGTCACTGTGCTGTCCATGCTGGTGCTGACCTTCCTCGTCCAGAAGACCAAGCTTGGCAAGGCCATGCGCGCGGTCTCTGAGGATATGGACGCTGCCCGCCTGATGGGCATCAACGTCAACAGCACCATCTCCTTTACCTTCGCGGTCGGCTCTGCACTGGCCGGCATCGGCTCGGTGCTGTACTGCTGCTCCTACCCGCAGGCTACCCCCACCATGGGCTCCATGCTGGGCCTGAAAGCCTTCGTCGCCGCCGTTCTGGGCGGCATCGGCTCCATCCCGGGCGCAATGGTCGGCGGCATCGTCATCGGCCTGTGCGAGTGCTTCGTCTCCGCCATCGGCCTGTCTGCCTGGAAGGACGCTGTCACGTTCGCCATCCTCATCATCGTGCTGCTGTTCAAGCCCACGGGCTTCCTCGGCCGCAAGGTGCAGGAAAAGGTGTAAGGAGGGCATGAAGATGAACAAGAATCGCAAAACGCTCAAAATGCCCGTGCGCTACCTTATGAACGCCGTGCTGGTGGTGCTGCTGTTTCTGGCCCTTTCCTACATGACCGGCAACATGCTCTCCACTTACCAGAACAAGGTGCTCATGACCGTGGGCATCAACATCATCCTGGCCGTGTCCCTGAACGTGGCCACCGGCTATCTGGGCCAGCTGCCGCTGGGCCACGCCGGTTTCATGGCCGTGGGTGCTTACACCTGCGCCCTCTTCACCAAGTACAGCCCTCTGCCCGATGGCGTTTCCTTTGCCATCGGCCTTGCACTGGGCGCTGTGATGGCCGGCCTGTTCGGCGTCCTCATCGGCGTCCCGGCCCTCCGTCTGACCGGTGACTATCTGGCCATCCTGACCCTGGGCTTCGGCGAGATCATCCGCATCACCCTGAACAACATCGACGATGTGCTGGGCTACAGCCTGTTCTACGGCTCCAAGGGCCTCAAGAACATTCCCAAGTACTCCAACTTCGCCAATGTCTTCCTCTGTGTGGTCATCACCTGCTTCCTCATCCATGCCATGATGAAGAGCCGCCATGGCCGCGCCGTCCTCGCCATCCGCGACAACGAGATCGCTGCCGAGAGCTGCGGCATCCAGACTACTTATTATAAGGTCATGGCCTTCGCGTTCTCCGCTGCCTTCGCCGGTCTGGCCGGTGGTCTGTACGCCTGCTACATCGGCGTTCTGAACCCCTCCACCTTCGGCTTCATGAAGTCCATCGAGATCCTGGTCATGGTGGTTCTGGGCGGCATGGGTTCCATGCTGGGCTCCATCCTCTCCGCTACCGTCCTGACCATCCTGCCCGAGGCCACCCGCAGCTTCGACAGCTACCGCATGGTCATCTACTCGCTGGTGCTTATCCTGATGATGATCTTCCGTCCGGGCGGACTGCTGGGCAGCTACGATTTCTCCATGAGCCGCATCGTGGAAAAGGTCATGAACGGCGAGCTGTTCCACAAGAAGAATGCTGACAAGGAGGGCGCAGACCATGAGTGAGTTCCAGACTAAGTTAAACAGCGTCCCTTCCGGCGGCTTCCTGACCGACCGCGACAAGGATAAAAAGCCCATCCTCGACGTCCGTGAACTGGGCATCGACTTCGGCGGCCTGACCGCCGTGGACGGCTTCAACCTGATGATCGGCCGCAACGAGATCACCGGCCTCATCGGCCCCAACGGCGCCGGTAAGACCACCGTCTTCAACCTGTTGACCAACGTCTACCAGCCCACCCGCGGCTCCATCCTCATCGATGGGATGCCCACCGCCGGCAAAAAGACCTATCAGGTCAACCGGATGGGCGTGGCCCGTACGTTCCAGAATATCCGCCTGTTCAAGGAACTGTCCGTCATCGACAACATCAAGGTGGGCCTCCACGAGTCCATGAAGTACGATCTGGGCTCCTCTCTCATCCGCCTGCCCAACTACTGGAAGGAAGAGAAGCGCTGCACCGAACGTGCCTTCGAGCTGCTGGACATCTTCCACATGGCCGACCTCGCCGATGCAAAGGCCGGCAGCCTGCCCTACGGCGCACAGCGCCGTCTGGAGATCATGCGCGCGCTGGCTACCAGCCCGAAGCTGCTGCTTCTGGACGAGCCGGCCGCCGGCATGAACCCCTCCGAGACCGCAGAGCTGACGGAGACCATCCGCCGCATCCGCGACGAGTTCAACATTGCCGTCCTCCTCATCGAGCATGATATGAGCCTTGTCATGGGCATCTGCGAGGGCATCGCCGTGCTGAACTTTGGCCGCATCATCGCCAAGGGTACGCCGGACGAGATCCGCAACAATCCCCAGGTCATCGAAGCCTACCTGGGCAAGAAGGAGGGCTGAACGATGGCACAGACTTTGCTGAAAGTTGATAATATCAACGTCTTTTATGGCAACATCCACGCAGTCAAGGATGTCTCCTTCGAGGTGAACGAGGGCGAGATCGTCACCCTCATCGGTGCCAACGGTGCCGGTAAATCCACCACCCTGAAGACCATCTCCGGCCTGCTCCACCCGAAGACCGGCGATGTCCTCTACAAGGGCAAGAGCATCAAGGGCGTCCGCGCTCATAAAATCGTCGAGGCCGGTCTGGCACAGGTGCCGGAAGGCCGTCATGTCTTCCTGCACATGACCGTGGAAGAGAATCTGGACATGGGCGCTTATACCCAGCCTGCTTCCACCATCGCTCCCAACAAGGAGAAGGTCTTTGAGCTCTTCCCCCGCCTGAAGGAGCGCCGCAAGCAGCTGGCCGGCACCATGTCCGGCGGCGAGCAGCAGATGCTGGCAATGGGCCGTGCTCTGATGAGCAACGCCTCCATGCTGATGCTGGACGAGCCCTCCATGGGTCTGTCGCCCCTGCTGGTGCAGGAGATCTTCGACATCATCCAGAACATCCATAAAGAGGGCATGACCATCCTGCTGGTCGAGCAGAATGCACAGATGGCCCTTTCCGTGGCAGACCGCGCCTACGTCCTCGAGACGGGCCGCGTGGTCATGGATGGCACCGGTGCTGAGCTGCTGACCAACGAGCGTGTCCGCAGCGCATATCTGGGCGGTTAAATTACAAAAAGTAAAAGAGGCGTGACCTTGCGGTCACGCCTCTTTTGTTGTGGAAAATCATTGGATGATGGATTTGTAGTAGTTCCCGAAATCGGCAAGGGCATCAATGATGGGAAGCATCTCTCTGCCGAGGCTGGTCAGGCCATACTCCACGCGAGGGGGCGTTTCGTGATAGTCGTGTCGGTAGGCGAGCCCGTCGTCGATCATCTGCCGTAAGCTGTCCGTCAAAACTTTCTGAGAGATTCCCTCCAGATCTCTTTGCAGTTCGTTGAACCGCCATGGGCGGGTCTTGAGATTGCGCAGGATCAGCAGCTTCCACTTGCCGCCGATGAGGGAGACTGCAGTGGCCACGGGGCAGGCGGGCAGTTCTTCTTTTGTTTTCATGGCATCACACCTCCGAGAACATCATAACATATTCTTTTTAATATGTACAGTTATAAAAAGGTGCGTACTTGTTTTAGAGTGTGCTCCGGCTTAAACTATACACAGGCGAGCGAGAGCGCCAATATCCTTTGGAGGTAAAAGAGATGGAAAACTATACGAAAACGAATATCAGCAGCGAGGCAAGAGTGGAACTTCACGAAAAATTGGGCCTGACGGGTGCGGAGGTCAGCATCAACCAGCTCCCGGCGGGCGCAGGGGTGCCTTTTGTGCACGCCCACAGGAACAATGAAGAGATCTACGGTATTATTGCAGGGAAGGGCAAAGCCGTTATCGATGGGAAGGAGATCGCTCTGACCGCTGGCGACTGGCTGAAAGTTGCTCCGGCAGCAAAGCGTCAGTTCTCTGCTGCCGCAGATGAGGGCATTACCTATATTTGCATTCAGGTGAAGGAACACTCTCTGGGCGGCTTTACCGCTGAGGATGCCGTTATCTTCTGATAGAAAGAGCCGGAAACGTAAAACCCCCTGTACATTTCTGTACAGGGGGTTTATCGTGTTGGAATTATATCAGCTGGTATACCGTGCGGTCTCCAGCAGCTCCTCGGCCCGCTTGACCTGTTCCGCCGTAGGCGGGACAGCATCGGGCAGGGGATAAGGGATGCCGAGCTTCTGCCACTTGAAGAGGCCCAGCGTGTGGTAGGGCAGTACCTCCACCCGCTGCACCGTCTTGAGGGACGAGAGGAACTCTGCGGTCTTCCGCAGGCCGTCTTCGTCGTCCGTCAGGCCGGGGACGAGGACATGGCGTATCCAGAGCGGTACGCCGAGGTCGGAGATGTGGCGCGCCATCGCAAGGATGTTCGCGTTGTCCCTTCCGGTGAGCCTGCGGTGCTTCTCCGGGTCGATCTCCTTCAAATCGAGGATGACGAGGCTGGTGGACTTCATCAGCCGGTCAAAATCGGCCAGATACGCCGCATCGTCGGGGCGGAAGGGCTGACCGGCGGTGTCCAGGGCCGTATGCACGCCCTTGGAGCGTGCCAGCTCGAAGAACGCCGTCAGGAACTCCATCTGGCGCAGCGGCTCGCCGCCGCTGACCGTGATGCCGCCTTTTTTGCCCCAGTAGTTGCGGTAGCGCCACACCCGCTGGAAGAGCTTGTCCACCGTCCATTCCTCGCCGCCCTCAGCCCAGGTCTCCGGGTTGTGGCAGTATTTGCACCGCAGGGCGCACCCCTGCAAAAAGACGACGAAGCGGACGCCGGGGCCGTCCACAGAACCGAAAGTCTCCAGCGAGTGGACGTATCCGATGGGGTTACAGAGCTGCATGGCAGGTACGGGAGATGACGTCCATCTGCTGCTCGCGGGTCAGGTCGATGAACTTGACGGCGTAGCCGGAGACACGGATGGTGAAGTTTGCGTACTCCTCCTTCTCGGGGTGCTCCATAGCGTCGATGAGCTTCTCCTTGCCGAAGACATTGACGTTCAGGTGGTGTGCGCCCTGGTCGAAGTAGCCGTCCATGACCTGCACCAGATTCTCAACGCGCTCGCCCTCGCTGTGGCCCAGAGCGTCGGGGTTGATGGTCTGGGTGTTGGAGATGCCGTCCAGAGCCCAGTGGTAGGGCAGCTTGGCCACGGAGTTCAGAGAGGCCAGCAGGCCGTTCTGCTCTGCGCCGTAGCTGGGGTTGGCACCGGGTGCGAACGGGGTGAAGGCCGCACGGCCATCGGGCAGAGCGCCGGTGTACTTGCCGTAGACCACGTTGGAGGTGATGGTCAGGATGGAGGTGGTAGCCTCGGAGTTGCGGTAGGTGTGGCGCTTCTTGATCATCTCAAGGAAGGTCCGCAGCAACCAGACGCCGATCTCGTCGGCACGGTCGTCGTCGTTGCCGTACTTCGGGAAGTCGCCCTCGACCTCGAAGCCGGTGGCAAGACCTGCCTCGTCGCGCACGGCCTTGACCTTGGCGTACTTGATGGCGCTCAGGGAGTCGATGACGTGGGAGAAGCCTGCGATGCCGGTGGCGAAGGTGCGGCGGACATCGGTGTCGATGAGGGCCATCTCAGCCTCTTCGTAGTAGTATTTGTCGTGCATATACTGGATGAGGTTCAGCACGTTGACGTACAGGCCGGCCAGCCAGTCCAGCATCTGGACGTACTTGGGCAGAACCTCGTCGTAGTTCAGGTACTCGCCGGTGATGGGGGCGTAGTTGGGGCCGCACTGCTCGTGGCTCTTCTCGTCCACACCGCCGTTGATGGCGTAGAGCAGGCACTTTGCCAGGTTGGCGCGTGCGCCGAAGAACTGCATCTCCTTGCCGGTCTGGGTAGCAGACACGCAGCAGCAGATGGAGTAATCGTCGCCCCAGACGGGCTTCATGACGTCGTCGTTCTCGTACTGGACGGAGCTGGTGTTGATGGACACCTTGGCGGCATACTTCTTGAAGTTCTCAGGCAGAGCAGAGGAGTACAGAACGGTCAGGTTCGGCTCCGGTGCAGGGCCCATGTTCTCGAGGGTATGCAGGAAGCGGTAGCAGTTCTTGGTGACCATGCTGCGGCCGTCCATGCCGATGCCGCCCACTTCCAGGGTGGCCCAGACCGGGTCGCCGGAGAAGAGCTGGTTGTAGCTGGGAATGCGGGCGAACTTGACCATGCGGAACTTCATGACCATGTGGTCGATGAGCTCCTGAGCCTCGCTTTCGGTCAGGATGCCCTTGTCCAGATCACGCTGGATATAAATATCGAGGAAGGTGGAGATGCGGCCCACGCTCATAGCGGCGCCGTTCTGGGTCTTGATGGCGGCCAGATAGCCGAAGTACAGCCACTGGCAGGCCTCCTTGGCGTTCTTTGCGGGCTGAGAGATATCGTAGCCGTAGGCCTCGGCCATCTTCTTCATGCCCTTCAGGGCGCTGATCTGGCGTGCGATCTCCTCGCGCAGGCGGATGACGTCATCGGTCATGGTGCCGTCGCCGCAGTTGGCGAAGTCTTCCTGCTTGAACTTGATGAGGGCGTCGATGCCGTACAGTGCCACACGGCGGTAGTCGCCGACGATACGGCCACGGCCATAGGTGTCGGGCAGGCCGGTGATGATGTGGGTGTGGCGGGCGGTCTTCATCTCGGGGGTATAGGCATCGAACACAGCCTGATTGTGGGTGCGGGTGTAGTCGGTGAAGATCTTGTGCAGCTCTTCAGAGGGCTGGTAGCCGTAGGTAGTGCAGGCCTGCTCCGCCATCTTGATGCCGCCATAGGGCATGAATGCACGCTTCAGGGGCTTGTCGGTCTGCAGGCCGACGATCTGCTCAAACTCTTTCAGGCTCTCGTCGATGTAGCCGGGGCCGTACGCGGTCAGACCGCTGACGACCTCGGTCTCCATATCCAGCACGCCGCCCTTGGCACGCTCGGCCTTCTGCAGCTTCTGCAGTGCGCCCCAGAGCTTATCGGTGGCCTCGGTGGGGCCAGCCAGGAAAGACTCGTCGCCGTCATAAGGGGTGTAGTTCTTCTGGATAAAGTCGCGGACGTTGACTTCCTCTTTCCAGATGCGGCCCTCAAAGCCTTCCCACTGTTCAAAATCGATCATTGGAACCTCCTTGCTCCGTTCCTGACGCTCTAACCGATCTGCTTTGCAATAATTAGTTAGAGCAGTCTAACTGTTCTGCCTTAAAAAAGCCGCCGATTGCGGTTTCTGAAAGACAGGGTGGTACAGGGCGCAGAGGTATTTGGATGGCAACCCCTGCGCTGTTTATGAGCCGCTGCAGACAGGCAATCGAGTCCGACTGCAACGGCCTGACACTATAATAACAGTGATTCTCAGAAAAAGCAAGAGGAAACCTGTGGATTTTCTACAAGAGATGGCGGTTTTTGTTATGAAAAATGCTCATGGAGGCCGCCGGAGAAAAATTTTTTGAAAATTTGAAAAACGGGCTTGACAGTCATGACAAACTATGGTATCCTGTTGTCACGGCGAGGTTAGTTAGACCTAACCGAAGCTCCTCCGATTCACTGCAAAAGGATGCCTGCAACTCTCTTTGGGGCGATTCGGTTCCTCCATTCTCCTATTTATTAAAAAGAGAAAGCGGCTTATGGTTTGCTCCGCTTTCCCTGCGCGCAGCGCGGGGCGCTCTGGTACGGCGCTCTGTGCAAAAAAGTACAAAATGCGGGACACACAGACTTGACCACCTGTGCGCCCCGCTTTTTGTTTTGCAAAGGCTCTCCCTTTGGGAGAGCTGGCGCGAAGCGCCTGAGAGGGCAAGGTCGCTGACAAAGAATGGAAGACGCAGTGATAATCGAGCTCTAACAAAAACACAGCTTATCGCTGCGCAGAGATTCTTTCCTCTGTGGCTTGCCCTCTCCGTCACCTCCGGTGACACCTCTCCCAGAGGGAGAGGCATAACGTCGGCGATGACAGATGGAAAGAGCTGTCTCTTGACACCCCGGGTGAGTGTACTATAATAAGGTGTGTCGGAAAAACGAGAAAAGTTGTTTTTCTTCGGAACGATAAAATGGGAGGAAATGAATGAAAAAATTAGCGAGGGCCATCGTGAAGATGCGCAGGCTCATCCTCATCGCGGCGGTCCTGCTGCTCATCCCGGCGGCAGTGGGAGCCATCGCCACGCCCATCAACTATGACATCCTTTCTTACCTGCCCCAGGAGCTGGACTCCCGCGTGGGCCAGCTGCTGCTGGAAACGGATTACCATCTGGCGTCCACCAACATGATAACCGTGGAGGGGATGCCCACCAACGAGCTGCTGGCCATGAAGGCCGAGATCGACGAGGTGCCGGACGTGCTGAACACCTTCTGGCTCAGCGACGTGCTGGACCCGGCGGTGCCGACGGAGATGCTGCCGGCGGATGTCCAGCAGTTTATGTTCGGCAAGAACGACTCCACCATCCTCATCGTCCAGCTGGGCGGCTCCAGCGTCAGCGAGGAGACGATGCAGGCCGTGGCCCAGATCAAGAAGATACTCCGGAAGAATTGCTTCTTCGGCGGCATCAGCGTCATCCTGAGCGACACCAAAGAGCTGGTCATGGGCGAGATGCCCTGGTATGTGCTCTGCGCCGTGGGCGGCTGTCTGCTGGTGCTGTTCCTCTCGCTGGAAAGCTGGCTCACGCCGTTTTTGTTCATGCTGGGGCTGCTCTTCCCGCTGGTCTATAACTTTGGCACGAATATTTTCCTCGGTCAGGTCTGCTTTATCACCGTGTCGCTGGCGGCGGTCTTGCAGCTGGGCGTGACGATGGATTTCTCCATCTTCCTGCTCCACCGCTACGACGAGGAAAAGGAGCTCTGTGCCTCCAACGAAGAGGCCATGGAGAACGCCATCTGTAAGACCATGAGCTCCATCACGGCGTCCAGCCTGACGACCATTGCGGGCTTTCTGGCCCTCTGCGCCATGCAGCTGACGCTGGGCGCAGACCTCGGCATCGTCATGGCAAAGGGCGTGGCGCTGGGCGTCATTTGCACCATCGTCATCCTGCCCTCGCTCATTCTCTTCTTCGATAAGTGGGTGGAAAAATACCGCCACCGCACCTTTATGCCCAAGCTCACCCACCTGAGCCATTTTGTCTCCAAACACCCGATGCCCGTCGTGGTGGTGTTCATCCTGCTGATGATCCCCTTCGGGCTGGCCCAGAGCAAGACCGATATTTACTACAACATTTTTGCCGCTCTTCCGCAGGATATGCCCGGCATCGTGGGTACGAACAAGCTGGGCGAAGACTTCGGCATGATGACCAACCACTTCATCCTCGTGCGGGAGGAGCTGACCGCCTCCCAGGTGTCCGCCCTCTGCGATGAGATAAAGGAGGTGGACGGCATCACTCAGGTGGTGAGCCTCGATTCCATCACCGGCCCGGGCTTTGAGACGGAACTTCTGCCCGACGAGCTGATGAACATCGTCCAGAACGGCGGTTACAAGCTCATCCTCGCCAATGGCCGTTATAAGTCGGGCAGCGACGCGCTGAACGCGCAGGTGGACGAGCTGGTCCGCCTCGTCAAAGAGGCAGACCCCGAGGGCCTCGTCACCGGCGAGGGTGCCATGATGAAAGACCTCGTGGAGATCGCCGACGAAGACTTCAAAAATGTCAACATCTGGTCCATCGCGGCGGTGCTGGTCATCATCGCGCTGTCCTTCCGCAGCCTGTCGGTGCCGATTCTGCTGGTGGCCAGCATCGAAGCAGCCATCGCCATCAACATGGGCATCCCGTACTTTATCGACGACTCGCTGCCCTTCATCGCCAGCATCGTCATCGGCACCATCCAGCTGGGCGCGACGGTGGACTACTCCATCCTCATGACCACCCGCTACCGCGAAGAGCGGCTGGCCCTCCGCTCGCCCAAGGCGGCGGCACAGCAGGCCCTCGAGCACTGCAGCCAGAGCATCCTGACAAGCGGCCTGACCTTCTTCGCGGCCACCTTCGGCGTCGCGGCCATCAGCAAGGTGGAGCTGCTGGAAAGCATCTGTATGCTCATCTCCCGGGGTGCGCTCATCAGTATGGTGGTCATCCTGCTGGTGCTGCCCGCCGGCCTGATGCTGCTGGACGGCCTCATCTGCCGCACCACCTACCACTGGCTCAACGCCCCCAACGCTGCAAAGGAGTGAATGCTATGAGAAAAACTCAGAATTTTCTGCGCCGCGCTGGCTCTGCGGCGCTTGCCCTGACCCTGACGGTCAGCCTCTGTCAGCCCGCCTTTGCGGCGACCAAGGCCCCCTTCTCAAAAGATGAGACGGTGTATGCCGTCATGGCAGCGGACGGCTCTGTCACCAAGACCACCGTCAGCGAACATCTTTACAATGCCGACGGCCTCGCCGGTGTGGAGGACAAGTCCACCCTGAAAAATATCGTGAACACCGAGAGCTTTGCCGAGTACACCCGGAACGGTGATACCCTCGTCTGGAACACCGACGACACCGATGTTTACTATAAGGGCGACACGGACCGTCAGCTGCCCATCTCTGCCAAAGTGACCTACACGCTGGACGGCAGGACCGCCCCGCTCAGCGAGCTTCTGGGCCGGAGCGGCCACCTCGTGCTCACCATCGACCTGACCAACCATGAGACCGGCAAAGTGACCGTGAACGGCAAAGAGCGCACCATCGTCACCCCGCTGGTCACGGCGGTGGGCGTCGTGCTGGGCGATGACGCCAGCAACGTCAACGCCGTGAACGGCCTGCTGGAAAGTGCGGCCAAGAGCAGCGTGGCGGCCTTCGTCACCCTGCCGGGCGTGAAGGATTCCCTCGAGGGCCTGCTTCCCGAGCAGGTGAACGGCGTGGCTGAGTACTTACAGGACAGCGTGACCGTGGAGGCCGACGTGGAGTCGCTGACGGCACCTCAGATCCTGCTGGCCTGCGCGGCGAGCGCCGAGGCACTGGGGCAGGGGGATGAAGTCTTCGACCTCGACAGCCTCAACGATTTGACCAACGGCATCGCGGCGCTGAATGATGCCATGAACCAGCTGCTGGACGGTGCATCGCAGCTGAAAGCGGGTGCGGCACAGCTTGCCGCCGGTTCGCTGGCTCTGCTGGATGGGGCCAACCAGCTGGACAGCGGCCTCGGACAGCTGACGGAAGGGCTGGACACCCTGACGTCCAACAACGCCGCCCTGACTTCCGGCGCACAGCAGGTGGCCGACGGCGTGCTGGACTCCGCCAGCCAGACCCTCATGGAGAACGGCCTCATCGACACCCCCATGACGTGGGATACCTATGAAGCCGTTATTGACGACATCCTCTCGCTGGGAGACAAGACGCTGGCGGCAGGCCGCAGAAAGATGGTGCGCACCATCTGGGAGCAGGCTCCGCAGTTCAAGGCCAGCCAGCTGGACATCGCGCTCTACCTCGCGGCCACCAGGACCGACCACGACCTTGAGGCCGCCCTGCGCCTGATGCAGAGCTTCTCGCCCGATTTCATCATGGGCTGGCTGAAAAAGCTCACCGACAGCGACGCCCAGCAGAAGATCCACGACGAGCTGGTCTATCAGACCGCCAACAGCGAGGATATGGCCAGCGTCCGCGCCCTGAAAGAAAATCTGGGCCAGATACAGTTCTTCGTGTCCAGCGTCGGCCAGTACGCCGACGGCGTGGCTGCGGCCGCTGACGGCGCACACGCCGCCAAGGCCGGAAGCGCTCAGCTGGCCGGCGGCGCATCCGCCCTGTATGACGGTGTGCTCCAGCTCCGGAACGGCACCGACCAGCTCAACGGCGGCCTCGTGCAGTTCAACGACGAGGGCATCTCTCAGCTCACCGGTGCGCTGGACGCCGACCAGCTCCACGCCCTGCAGACCGTGGTGGAAGAGATGACCAGCCGCCTCGCCGACTACACCAGCTTTGCCGGTGTACCCGAGGGTGCGTCCAGCCGGGTGAAGTTCCTCTACAAGACCGCCGAGACGCCCGCCGAAACGGCTCCGGTGGAGACGACGGCAGATAACGCCTCGGAGGGGAACTTCTTCCTCCGCCTGTGGCACCGCCTGCTGGCCCTGTTCGGGCTCTGAACCGACAAAATCGTACCTCCCGCCCCCGGCCTCGGAGCCAAGAACGCTCCCGGCCGGGGGCTTTGTTTGTGCAGCATACTCAAAACAGCGGTCGATTATTTGTGGCAGTTTACAAAAATTGAACGTCCCCTTGACAAATCTATAGGGGGGGGGGGTAAAATAAAATCAAACCAGCCCTTAGCCATAGCAGGGCATGGCGAACAAAGGCTTATTATATGGAGGAACCAGACAAATGAAGATGTTGAAAAAACTGCTGGCCATTGTGTTGACCGGCGCAATGGCCCTGACCCTTCTCACGGCCTGCGGCGGCAACGCTGTGAATGACAAGAACATTGCGGATGCTCTGAATGACATCGTCAAGAGTTCAGTTGCAGCCGGACTGACCAAGGATTACACCTTTAAGCCCCGGACGGATGAACAAGCGATGGCAAAAGCTATCGCTGCGTTGTCCGAGGCGGAGTGGAACACAAAGGGGGATGGGGACAATAAATTTTCTGGGCCAGTCATGAAGATTCTTGGGCTCAATGAGGGCGGCAAAAATGAAACAAGCCGCTTTGTTTGGTGCGGAGCAGTTATTGCCGATGAGATCGGAACAACCGGACAGGCTCATAATGTGATGAATAATATTCTGAGCCAAAAAGCTGCGAATGCAGATAAGCTGACAGGCAAAGAACCCGGAAACATCCGCTACATAGGCACTGCACTTGGTACTCTGACCATTCACGGAAAGCAGACAACGGTGCGCTTCATCGTAGTCACCGCAGATGCTGTGGACCCGGAAAAGACATGACCGTTATCCATAAATAATGACAGCAAGGCCCTGGAGCATATCGCTCCGGGGCCTTGCTGTTTTTTGGTTTATGTCGGGCAGAGGGTCAGGCCTCGCCGATGGGGTCGGAAGCCGGGCGGATGTCCAGCAGGTGCTTTGCGCCGCGTCTCGAGGACGTTCCGGGAGACCAGGAGCTTTACGGCTTCCCGCACTGTGCTGCGGCCTACCTCTTTTATTTTACACGAACCAGCGACCCGACTACCTCACAGTGTGTGCTGTGGGGGAACATATCCACCGGCGTGAAGCCCTCGGCGCGGTAGCCTTTCTGGGTCAGCAGAGCGAGGTCGCGGGCCATCGTCTCGGGGTTGCAGCTGACGTAGACCACCCGATTCGGGGCCATGCGGGCCACGCTCTCGAGGAAGGCGGGCGTCGAGCCCTCCCGGGGCGGGTCCATGAAGACGACGTCGGCCTTCTGGCCCGCGTCGGCGGCTTCCCGTATCCATGCGGTGGCGTCAGCGGCAAAGAAGCGGGCGTTTTTTACGCCGTTGTGCTTGGCGTTGCCGATGGCGTCCCGGACGGCGTCCCGGTTCACTTCCACGCCCACCACCTGCCGGGCCTTGTCAGAGGCCGTCAGGCCGATGGTGCCGATGCCGCAGTAGGCGTCGAGGACGACTTCTTTGCCGGTAAGGTGGGCGGCATCGACGGCCAGCCCGTAGAGCACGGCAGTCTGGACGGGGTTCACCTGATAGAAGCTGCGGGGGCTGAGGGCGTAGGTCTTGCCGCAGAGGGTGTCGAGGATGAAGCCCTTGCCGTAGAGGACTTTTTCGTCCTCGCCCAGAACGACGCTGGTGCGGCGGGGATTGTAGTTCTGTACGATGGTGGTGACGGGGACGCCCCGCTTTTCGGCCTCGGCCAGCAGGGCTTTCACGAAGTTCTTCGCGCCGGGCAGCACGGGCTGGGCCGTGACCAGCACCACCATCACCTGGCCGGTGGCGACGCCCCGGCGGAGCAGGCAGTGGCGGAGCAGGCCGGTGCCTTTGTCCTCGTGGAAGGGCTGGTAGCGGCAGGCGTTGGCGGCGGCGCGGACGGCCAGCATCACCTTGTCCAGTACTTCATCCTGCAAAAGGCAGCTCTCCACCGGCAGCACCTTGTGGGTGCGGGCCGCGTAGATGCCGGAGGTGAGTTTTCCACCGGCGGCGGGGGCAAAGGTGGAAATCACTTTATTGCGGTAGTGGTAGGGCGTTTCCATCCCCCGGATGGGGGCGACAGGGCCGTATTTGCCCAGCAGGGCGCGGACGTCGGCCTCTTTCTTTTTGAGCTGTGCGGCGTATTCGGTGGCCAGCATCGGGCAGCCGCCGCAGTTTTTGGCGCGAAGTTTGCAATCCATCTCATATCCTCCCGAAAGCTTGACAAAGCGATAAAAAATTACTATACTACAAATAGAAAAGGCACTGCGACAAGCGGTTGACCCTTTTAGTGACTAAGGTTTATCAAGAAAACCGTCACCGGCCAGGGTGGCGGTTTTCGCTTTTCACTCTGATGGTAAAGACCAGTCCAAAAATATGGAACGTCAAAGTAATGGGCATATCTCTCACCTCCTTTCGGAAGTGGAGCCAACCGCCTGCCGTATGTGCAGCGCCTTTTCATCTGCTATCTTATCATAATATTTAACAGAATGCAACGCGAAAGCTCCCGTAATAGGGAGCTTTTTGTGTTATAAAGGCGGATGCTCAGCCATAGGGGTCATACAGGTCATATTCTTCCGCTTCTGCGTGCTTTTCGTTCAGCACGGCGATGGCCTGTTCCAGCTCGCTCTGGGAGCAGCCGCTCTCGCTCACCAGCGCCCGCACGGCCTGTGCGAGGTCGCCGCCAAAGACGGTGTCCAGCCGCTGGCGCATGGTGTAGACGCCATAGGCCCGGCGGGTGACGGTGGGGGCGTAGAGGTTGTGGTTCTGCTCTTTGGCGCAGGTGACCCAGCCCTTCTCTTCCAGCCGGTATAAAAAGTTCAGCACGGTGGCGGCGGCCCAGCCTTTTTGGGCCAGACGCGCACCGATGTCCCGCCGCGACACGGGCGGTTTGCAGTCCCACAGGGCCAGAAGCACCTGTTCCTCCGCCGCCGAAAGGGCTTTCAGCCTGTCCGGAATGCCATACATGGGGGCGATCTCTCCTTTATGAGTAAAAAAATGATTTTACATTTGTCTCAGATGCTGCCATTATAGCAAAAATCAGGAGAAAGGACAAGAGCAGAAAACCCAGCAGTCATGCGGTTTTTCACTGGATATTTTATAAATGTCTCTGAAAATGTCCTCTGCACGGGGACATTTGTATGCTTCGTGAGCCCGCCCGGGCTTTGATGGCTCAACTTTGTGCAAAGATGCTCTTGTTTTGCACCCCCAAAAACCATTATACTACGGACAAATCCAGAGCACAACGCCCGAACGGGCCGTCAGATAGAGGAAAAGGAGAGAATCCATCATGGCACGAGTTTATAATTTCAGCGCAGGTCCCAGCATGTTGCCCGAAAAGGTGCTCAAGCAGGCTCAGGCAGAGCTGCTCGAATACGGCGACAGCGGCCAGAGCGTGATGGAGATGAGCCACCGCAGCAAGTGGTTCGACGCCATCATCACCGACACCGAAGCCACCCTGCGCCGGGTGATGAACATTCCCGATCATTATAAGGTCGGCTTCTTTCAGGGCGGCGCGACCCAGCAGTTCGCCATGGTGCCGCTGAACTTCATGACCACCGGCAAGGCCGACTACATCGTCACCGGCAACTTCTCCAATCTGGCCGCAAAGGAAGCCGCAAAGTTCGGTGAGGCCAAGATCGTCGCGTCCAGCAAGGATAAGAACTTCACCTACATCCCGGACGTGAACGCCATCGACTACGACAAGGATGCAAGCTACATCCACATCTGCCAGAACAACACCATCTTCGGTACCCAGTATGTGGAGGTGCCTCAGGTGGAGGGTGTGCCGCTGGTGGCGGATATGAGCTCCATGATCCTCTCCAAGCCCGTGGACGTCACCAAGTACGGCTGCATCTATTTCGGCGTCCAGAAGAATGTCGCCCCCGCCGGTATGGCCATCGCCATCGTCCGGGACGACCTGCTGGGCCATGCCGCCGACAATGTGCCTACCATGATGAATTACACCACCCTGCTGGCCAAGGACAGCATGTACAATACGCCGCCCTGCTGGTGCATCTACATGACCGGTCTGGTGCTCAAGTATCTGGAAAACGACATCGGCGGTCTTGCCAATATGCAGAAGATCAACGAAGCCAAGGCCAAGGTCCTGTACGACTACCTCGATGGTCAGGACTTCTTCAACAATCCCGTGGAGCACCGCTACCGCAGCACCATGAACGTCACCTTCACCAGCCCTGACCCTGACCTCGACAAGAAGTTCTGCGCCGAGGCCGCAGACGCCGGTTTCGTCAACCTGAAGGGCCACCGCCTCGTGGGCGGTATGCGCGCCTCCATCTACAACGCAATGCCAGCCGAGGGCATCGACAAGCTGGTAGACTTCATGGAGAAGTTCCGCAAAGAGAATGCATGAGTTTTTGTGTATAGGAGATAGGAAAGTATGTTCACCATCAAAACCCTGAACGCCATCAGCCCGGTAGGTCTGGCAAAGCTGAACAAAAACCTGTTCGACGTCTCGGTGGACGCCGACGCCCCCGACGGCATCCTTGTCCGCAGCGCCGACCTGCTGAACACCACCTTCAATGACAACCTGCTGGCCATTGCCCGCGCCGGTGCCGGTGTCAACAATATTCCTCTCGACCGGTGCAGTGAGCAGGGCATCGTGGTGTTCAACACGCCCGGTGCAAACGCCAACGCTGTGGCGGAACTGGTCATCGGTATGCTCATCGCAGGCAGCCGCAATGTGGCTGCTGCCGCCCAGTGGACTCAGGGTCTTGCCGGTGACCCCGCCATGGCAAAGAGGGTGGAGAAGGGCAAAAAGCAGTTCGTGGGCAACGAGATCAAGGGCAAGACCCTCGGCGTCATCGGCCTGGGCGCCATCGGTTCCCGCGTCGCCAACTGCGCCATCGAGCTGGGCATGGAAGTCTACGGCTACGACCCCTATATCTCCATTGATGCTGCGTGGAACCTGAGCAGTCAGGTCCGTCACTGCGTCAACCTGAATGATATGCTGCCCCTCTGCGACTACATCACCATCCATGTGCCGTATCTGCCCACCACCAAGGACACCATCAATGCCCAGACGCTGGCCCTCTGCAAGGACGGTGTCAGGCTGCTGAACTACGCCCGCGGTGAGCTGGTGAACACCGACGCCCTGCTGGAAGCCCTTGACACCGGCAAAGTGTCCGGCTATATGACCGACTTCCCCACGGAAGCTCTGCTGGGCCGTCCGGGCGTCATCTGCACGCCTCATCTGGGCGCTTCCACCCCGGAGGCCGAGGACAACTGTGCGGTCATGGCCGCACAGGAGATCAGCGACTACCTCAAGAACGGCAACATCACCCACTCGGTGAACATGCCCGAGGTGCATCAGCCCCGCGCCGGCGGCAAGCGCATCTGCATCATCCACAAGAACGAGCCGGGCATGATCAGCCAGATCACCGCCCTGACCACTGAAGCCGGCCTGAACATCGAAAACATGGTGAACAAGAGCAAGAAGAACATGGCCTACACCATGCTGGACGCCACCGGTGCGGTGAATGATGCACTGGCCGCGAAGCTCTCGGCCATCCCCGCCGTCGTCCGGGTGCGCATCCTGTGATGCTGCGATAAAATTTTCTGAGGCCGCTGCCCTGCCGGGGCGGCGGCCTTTTTGCGAGCGGATACGCTTGAATCCCGTCATTGACCACAGCAGGGATTTGCGGTAAAATTATATCAGCCGGAGTGTCAGCCTGTGCGGCCCGCCCGGCTGAAGATGATGAATACAGGAGGTTTGTCCATATGAAGGCCAAAAGATTGCTTTCGCTGCTTCTCACAGCAGCCCTCATGCTGAGCATGATGACCCCGGTGCTGGCCGCCTCGGCAGAGACCGAATTGCCCCGCGCCTCTCAGACCCGGCTGGAAGAGACGAATGAAGTCGTCTCCATCCGTCTGCAGGCTACCGGCAAGCTGGTCTATGGCTCCCCGTTCGAGCTGTCGGTGGTCACCCGCCCGGCGGACGCGCAGTATATCGGCGTGGTGCTGGGCATCAAGGGCGAAGCCAAGGGCTATGTCACCCTCGTGCTCTCCGATAAGCTCCGCACCCTGCTCAAGATGATACCCCTGCCCCGCAAGATGTCCAAGACCCCTGATCAGGTAGAAGAGTTCAATGTCTACGCCTATGTCAAACAGCTCATCGACGGCAACGATGTCAGCGTGCTGCTGGGCGTGGCCGATGAGGTCGTCAAGGTGATGGATACCCTGAAATTCTATATCCCCACCCTGAAAGATATGTCCATGGGCCTGAAGCTCTCCCTCGAGCTCATCCGCCGCTACCTTCCCGAGGGTGCGTTCAGCCGCATCTATCTGGATGAGCAGCCCGTGGATTCGGGCAGCTATATCGCGGGTGCCGTGGCGCTGGAATCCGGCGATCTGAACACCGCCGGTGTGGCCATGTTCAAGATAAAGCCCAAGACCGAGGGCGTCCGCCTCTACTGGGCCGAAGACCTGCCCGCCGGGATGACGCTGGCCGAGGCTGAGGCACACAATGTCGGCGCTCTGTTGGAGTCGGACGGCGTGGTGGTCGATAATGCCAAGGTCACCTGTACTTATAAAAAGAAGGGCCTGTTCAGCAGCAAGTCCACGGAGTTCCCGACGCAGCCGGGTATCTACACCCAGACGGCAACAGTCTCCGGCAACTATTCCTGCGAGAAGATCACACGGACCATCATTATCAATTAACATCAAAAGAAAAAACCTCCTGTGCGTCAGCACAGGAGGTTTTTTCTGTCTTATTTACATCCGGAACCGCCAGCCCCAGCCGCCGCCACAGCAGCAGTTGCAGAGCAGATTGAGCAAGATCATGCTCCAGCACCAGCGCATCAGCCCGCCGGGCTGGGCGTAGGTGGTCTGGGTGCGGTAGGTCTGGCCGGGGTTCTGTATCCGGCGCAGGTGCATCTGGTATTCGGTGTTATTGGGGTCCAGCTGAACGGCGCGGCGGGCGTCCTGCAGTGCATCGATGCTGTTGCCGAGGCCCTGATTGGCCAGCGAGGAGAGGTAGTACCACCGCGCCGAGCGGCTGTTCATGCCGTCCAGCACCCGGCGGGCCTCCGCATAGCGGCCATTGGCCACGAAGTTGCGGGCCGCCTGCATCTCAGGGCTGTCAGAGCCGGAGTAGCTGGCCCCGCTCTGCTGCTGATAGCCGCCAAAACCGAATCCGAAACCAAACGGGTCGAACCCGAAGCCGAAATCGCCCTGCTGCCAGCCGTTCTGGCTGTAGCCCTGATCGTATCCCTGCTGGTAGCCGCCCTGATAATAACCCTGCTGGCCGTAGCCGTAACCGCCGCCGGGCTGTCCGCCCATCTGGGGGCCGGTATCGCCCTTGGTGATGGCGTCGTAAGCTGCCTGCACCTCTTTGAAGTGCTCTTCGGCGGTGGGGTCGTTGGGGTTCAGGTCGGGGTGCCAGCGCTTGCACTTGGCACGGTAGGCTTTCTTTATCTCGTCGTCGGTTGCGCCGCGCTGGATGCCCAGCACCTCATAGGGATCTCTCATGGGTCTACTTCCTCACGTCTCTCAGGCCATGCGCGGCCTTTTCGTTCCATACAATATTACAGTCTACAGGACAGTGCCTGCAAAATCAAGACAAAATCCGCCTTTTGGGCGGAATTGGTTACTTTTTTGGGGCCTCTTTGGCCTGTTTGCAGTTGTATTTGAGCCACACGCCGGAATACAGGATGTTCCGCAGAAGGTCCGCGTCCTCCACGCAGGGCAGACGTTCGAAGCTTCTGGCGCACCGGGCCAACAGCAGCTCAAAAATTTCCCGCATCTCTTCCTCGTAGCCGGGCTGACGGCTGAGGGAGCGCAGCGGATTGTATGAGCCCTTTTTCTCGTCCCGTGCCAGGTCATCGTAGGCGTCCAGCAGGTAGATGAATTTGCCCAGATGGAAGCCGATGCTCCGCAGCTCCGGCGACCAGTGGTCCTGCTTATAGTCGAACAGCTCGGCCATCAATTCGCCGAAGCAGCCCGACACAGCATCGAGGTCTTCGCTGCCCTCGGCTTCCAGCTGAGCCAGCAGATCGTCTTTATCGCGGAAATGGTTGTAGACCCAGCCGGTCGAGGCAGGTGCGGATGGCGTTGCACTGTCGGGGCCAGCGCTGTGCGGCGGTCTGAGCAGGGGAGTCCAGCAGCTTTTCGAAGCCGAGGCCCAGCAGGCTGTGGTCGTCGTTCCATTTATCGGCGGCGTTGTAGTAGTGGAGCGCCACGCTCATATCGGCGCAGTAGTCGGTGGGGCCGCTGTGCCGCCAATTTATCTTCCGGATGGGGTGGATGGGGCAGTGGCCGCTGCCGGTGACGCACTCGCTTTCGCCCTCGTAGAGGCTGGAAAGCAGCAGATCCAGAAACGTCAGATCGTAACTCAGCGTCAGACGGCCCCGCAGGCCGTGGAGCGCACCGATGCGGCGGCAGAGGCCGCAGTAGGCCGTGCGGTAGCGGGCCTTGGCCTCGTCGTCCAGCGCGGCCTGATTCGGGATGACATATCCAAACATACGTTAGCTCTTCTTGATGAACTGGGTGCCGCAGCGGGGGCAGGAGATCTGGATGCGGCCCCGGCCCCGGGGAACGCGCAGCTTCTGGCGGCACTGGGGGCAGCGGTAATAGTGGTAGAGTCTGCGGTTGTCCCACTGGTCCTTCAGGCCGCTGAACTTATTGCGGATGCGGTCCTTCACGGCGTAGTATTTATAGTTTTCTTCGGTGCGCTTGGAGATGTTGCGGCTGAACATCCGGTAGTAGCACAGGCCCAGCAGCACCACGCCGACGTACAGCAGCAGCGGCAGACGGGTGAGGATATAGACCAAGATCAGCACGAGAGAGGCGATGTTCAAAAACTGGTTCAGACCATCGGTGCCGTAGCGGCCTATCATGAACTGGCGTATCTTTTCTTTCATAAACATCCTTCCTCATAAAAGAGGGGCGGGTGCGCCGCCCTTCTGTGTTTTTCTGCTTTCAGGATACCATGCAACCATGAGAAAATTTTGAACAGAGTGCAAACCTATCGTAAAGAGACGGCATTTAAGGGCCGCTCACTCCTCCCGGCAGCGGATGGTGAGGGAAACTTCGGTGTCCAGGGCACCCTCCATCCGGCAGTGGAGCTTGGCCGGGCCGGCCTCGCCGGTGGTGGCGAGATAGGTGCCTGCCATGCCGCCCCGCAGAGGGACGACGCTGGGGCCGAGGATGCGCAGCGGCCCCTCTGCGCTCAGCTGAACGGCCTCACCACAATAGGGCAGGAGGTTGCCGTTCTGGTCGATGGCCCGCAGGCTCACGGCGGCACAGTCCCAGGTGGGGCCGTCGGTCAGGATGGGATTGTGGACGGTGCATTCCAGCCGGACGCTCTCCACTGCCCCTTTCAGGCGGTGGCGAACGGTGCGCCCATGCCACACGGCCTCGAAGCGGTAGACGGCAGCGGGGCTGCCCAGCACACCGATATATTTGTAGTAAAGCTGTACCAGCTCGTTCCAGCTCAGGCGCAGCGAGTACATCCGCGCCCGGGACAGGGGCGAAAGCTCCATGGCGTCCCGGCGCATCTCGTTGAGGATGGCGGCCACCTGCGGCGCGGCAGTGCGGTCGATGCCCTCGTATTTCTCCAGCAGCAGGCCCACGAAATCGTGGATCTCGATGGGCGGGTGGGGCAGAGCCGCAAAGCGGCCCCGGCGGTCGGGGGTGAACTCGGCTACGAAGTCGTTGTCCCGGTAGAGCCGCAGGCTCTCGGCGTTGGTGAACGCCCAGCAGGCCCCCGCAAAGCCGCCCGGATGGTCGCCCAGCGCCATGCTGGATGAGACTTCGAGCACGATGTCGGAAGGGGAGCGGGGCGTCTTCTGGCTGGCGTAGACGGCGGCAGAAAGCTTCGGGCTGCGGAACATATCCATCACACCCTGATAGCTGATGCGGTCGCCGCTGCCGAATTCGCGGTGGGTGTTGTAGTCGGTCATGCACCAGCCGAAGCTGCCCGCCACGCCCTGCTGAGCGATGGTGTCGTTGAGGACGGCAGCGTAGCGCAGGGCCTGCGCCAGGCGGTGGGGCTCGTCGTCGAAGGACTTGGCCGGGAACTGAGCGCCCTCGAACTCGCTGATGAGATAGCCTTTCCGGGTGTCGGGGGTGACGGCGGTGCGGGCCTCGCACCCGACGCCGCGCCCGTGGTAGGAGTAGTCGGTGTAGGCGTAAACATCTTCCAGAAGCTGGCTGCGGCGGGTGCTGCGGGTGCCGGCCGTGGGGCGGGTGGGGTCGAGGCGGCGCACCGTCTCGTTGGTGCGCTTATAAAAGCTCTCGTCGTCGGCGCTGCCGCTGACCCGCACACCCCACAAAAAGATGCTGGGGTGGCTGCGGCACTGGCAGACCATCTCGCGGCAGTTCTGCAGAGCCTGCGCTTTCCAGATGTCGTCGCCGACGTGCTGCCAGCCGGGCATCTCCACAAAGACCAAAAGGCCCAGCTCGTCGCAGGCATCGAGGAAGGCGGGGCTGGGGGGCGTGGTGAGGCGCACAGCGTTGCAGCCCAGCTGCTTTTTCAGGAGCTGAGCGTCCAGCCGCTGGATGCTGTCGGGCATGGCATAGCCCTGATAGGCGTAGCTCTGGCGGCGGTTGAGGCCCCGCAGCTCCACCCGCTGGCCGTTGAGGTAGAGCCCGCCTGCCACGAACTGCAGGGTGCGGAAGCCGAACCGACAGCTTTTCTCGTCCAGCACCCGGTCGGGCAGGCCGCCGGTGCCGGGACGGATGAGCCGGACGGTCAGGGTGTAGAGGGTGGGATGCTCGATGCTCCACGGATGGACGCTGTTCAGTGCGCCGGTGATGGGCAGCGACAGCTCGCCGGTGTAGAACGCCCGGCTGCCCGAGGGGCTGCGGATCTCGGCCTGTAACGTGCAGCCCACCGTCTCGCCCACGGTGGCCGTGTAGATGCGGAAATCGCCCTCGGCCTTCGTCTCGATGAAGATGTCCCGCAGGTAGGCGGGCTCTTTCACGTCGAGGCAGACGGCGCGGCAGATGCCGCCGTAGGTCAGAAAGTCCATCTGCCCGCCGAAGGGCGGGATGTTCAGATCTTGGCGGCTGTCGCAGCGGACAGCCACCACGTTCTTCTGGCCCAGACGGAGAGCGCTGGTCAAATCGACGGTAAATGCGGTGTAGCCGCAGCTGTGGTGGAACACCCGCCGCCCGTTGCAGAACACCGTGGCGTCATGGGCCACGGCTCCGAAGGTGAGCAGGACGGTGCGGCCCTCCCATTCTTTGGGCGCAAAAAACTCCCGCCGGTAGCCCGAAAGCTTCTGGTAGTCGTTCTCGTTGCAGTAATTGTAGGGCAGGGCCTTGACCGTGTGGGGCAGGCGCACCGGCTCAAGGGTCAGCTCCGGGCATTCCGGCCGCACGATGACGGGGTCAAAGACCGGGGTGAAGAGCCAGCCGTCGTTCCAATCGTAGTGTTCCATGGCAAATGTTCTCCGTGGCAAAGAATACTTTAGCTCCTATGCTACCACAAAGTTATGAACGAAAAAAGAATCCGGGCCGGATTTTATCGGTTTCCGAATAAAATTTCAGATAGAAGGGCCGCGTTCCC
>OATA01000467.1_pt1 | contig 43618 bp, 38 predicted proteins | sample 1516451 | NCBI WGS metagenome assembly OATA01 (sample SAMEA2579905, study PRJEB22360) | human gut metagenome | biome: human gut; feature: human-associated habitat; material: faeces | place: Denmark | collected 2008/2010 | reverse complement strand
AGAAGAAGGGCTCGTCCATCATCCAGTCCCCGGGTGGTGCCAGCCTCTTTTGCGGCAGCGGCCACCTCGGGGTCAGCCATGTAGCAGCAGGCCGACCCGCCCAGCTTCTCCAGACCGGGCTTGGTGATGCCGGCCAGCGCCATATTCGTATCGGTCACGATGACAGACCCGGCGTGGAGGGCCTTGACGGCCTGCTCCACCGCGCGGGGGGTGAAGTGGAGATTCCGCGCATAGTCGAAGTCGGCGGTGGTGTGGATGACCCGCTTGACCACGGCTTCGTGCTCGGGCGGCGGGGTCAGGCCCATCATTTCCAGCTCTTCGGTGATGATGTGGAAGCTCGTCCGCTCAATGTCGGCAGGTAAATGATGCTGCGGCGTCAATATTCTATCCCCTTTCGTGCTTTTATCCCCTTCTGGTAGGGGTGGCGGCGGCATTTCATCTCGGTGGAGTAGTCGGCGGCGTCCATCATCCACTGGGGCGGCGTGTGGGCCGTCAGGACACACTCACATCCGGCAGGCCGCTCCAGAACGGCCTTTTTTAATAGATCGACGTCCACCATATCCAGCTCTTCTGCGCTCCCAGCTTCGTCCAGTATCAGCAGGTCGGCAGGCTGTGCTATGGCGGCGGCGAGGTTCTGGTTTTGCAGTTCCCGGGTCGCGGCCTTTTCCTCCGGCGTCATCTGAAAGACGAATTTCTGCCCGGCCTTGCCCCGGTAGATCTCCGCGCCAAGCTGGGCCAGAAGCGGGATCTCGCCGCTGTTCCCTCCCTTCAAAAACTGGACGATGACCACCCGCTTCCCGGACCCCAGCGCACGGAGCGCAAGACCCATAGCGGCGGTGGTCTTCCCCTTTCCGTCGCCCCAGTACAGATGCAAAAGTCCCTGTTCCATTCAGTGCTTCTCCATTCCCATTGCGGCATACACCGCGTCCATATCCAGCGCCCCGCGCACGCCGTCGGCCAGGATGTCGAACTGCTGGCGGCGGTACTCTTCCATCGGGATGAGGGCCGCGTCGGAGGGGTCGATGCCCTTCCGGCGGCAGAGCCAGCCCGCCAGCGCCTCGGTCAGCGTGCCGGTGTCGAACAGACCGTGGAGGTAGGTGCCGAATACATTGCCCTGCACACAGCCCTCCCGGCCTCCGTCGGGGTAGTGGGCGAAGGGTTCGCCCTCCGCCTCGGTCACGCCGGTGTGAATCTCGTAGCCTTCCAGCTCTGCACCCGCAAAGGGGGCGGCGGCGACGGTCGCTTTGACCTGTGCGCGGCGCTTCTGCTCGCTGAACACGGTCCGGGTGGGCAGCAGACCCAGCCCCCGCAGAGTCTGCGGCCGGCCGCTCTCGCTGCCGGTGGGGTCGTCGAGGGTCTGGCCCAGCATCTGATAGCCGCCGCAGACGCCCAGCACCGGTGTGTCTTTCGCGGCCAGCTTGAGCAGAGCCGTTTCCAGCCCGCACTGCCGCAGCCAGAGCAGGTCGTCCACCGTGTTTTTCGTCCCCGGCAGCAGGATGAGGTCGGGTGCGCCCAGCTCATGAGCGTTCGAAACATACCGCACACCCAGCAGCGGGTGCTGTTCCAGCGGCATGAAGTCCGTAAAATTGGACAGATGCGGCAGACGGATGACAGCGATGTCCAGCGGCTTTTTGCCGTCCCGCATCTCGAGGCGCTGGCTCAGGGAGTCCTCGTCCTCAATGTCCACCTTCAGGTACGGTACGACGCCCACCACGGGCAGATGGGTCTTTTCTTCCAGCATCGAAAGGCCGGGGAGCAGAATTTCTACGTCTCCACGGAATTTATTGATGACAAGCCCCTTGATGCGCCGGCGTTCTTTTTCTTCCAGCAGCTCCACCGTGCCGTATAGCTGGGCGAACACGCCGCCCCGGTCGATGTCGCCCACCAGAAGCACCGGCGCGTCCACCATCTCGGCGAGGCCCATGTTCACGATGTCCTCGCTCTTGAGGTTGATCTCTGCCGGGCTGCCCGCGCCCTCGATGACGATGACGTCAGCCTCCTCGGCGAGGCTGTCATACGCCTTCAGGATGTTCGGCACCAGCTGCCGTTTCGTGCGGAAATACTCCGACGCTTTCATCTGGCCCCGCACCTCGCCGTTGACGATGACCTGACTGCCCACGTCACTGCTGGGCTTCAGGAGGATGGGGTTCATCCGCACGTCCGGCTCGACACCGGCGGCCTGCGCCTGCACCACCTGCGCCCGGCCCATCTCGAGGCCGTCTTTGGTGACGAAGCTGTTCAGAGCCATGTTCTGGCTCTTGAACGGCACGGCGCGCAGGCCGTCCTGCGCAAAAATGCGGCAGAGCGCCGCGCAGAGCAGGCTTTTGCCTGCACCGCTCATCGTACCCTGCACCATGATGCATTTTGCCCTGCTCATCCCAGCACCTCTTTCATAAGTTCCAGCAGCCGGGCGTTCTCGGGGGCCGTGCGCACCGCCGTGCGGTACCACTCCGGCCCGAGGCCCGGATAATTCGCGCAGCTGCGCACCTGTGTTCCCAGCGGACGAAGCCTTTCGTTCAGGTCGGCGGGCGCGCGGAAGAGCAGATAGTTCGCCTTTCCGTCGATGACCCGCAGGCCCAGCGCCCGCAGGCCCGCCGTCAGAACGGGCCGCTGCCGGGCGATGAGCGCGCGCACCTCGTCCACATAAGCGGTTTCTTTCAGAGCCGCGACGCCTGCCGCCTGCGCCAGACTCGACACGGCCCATGGCTGGCCCGCTATCTGCATTTTTTCCAGAAGCGTTTCGTCGCCGCAGAGGCAGTAACCCAGCCGGACGCCGGCCATGCCGTAGAGCTTGGTGAAAGCTTTCAGGATGACGAGGTCCCCACTTTCCAGCAGAGGCTTCGCGGTCCACCCGTCGGCGTCGGGCAGAAAGTCCAGAAAGCACTCATCTACGGCCAAAATCGTGTGACACTCCTCGCACCGGCGCAGCAGCTTTTTCACCAGTTCGGGTGAGGCCAGCTGCCCCGTCGGGTTGTTCGGCTGGCAGAGGAACATCATGTCGATTCTCTCGTCCACAGCGTCCACGAGGGCGTCCGTCGGGGCGAAATCATTCGTTTCATCGAGGAAGAAGCGTTTCACTTCGCACCCCACCGTATCCAATGCAGAGGCGTACTCGGCAAAAGTCGGGGCTGTCACCAGCGCCTTATGGGGCTTTGCGGCCCAGACCAGCCGGAAGATGAGGTCCGCCGCGCCGTTGCCGCAGAGGATACGCTCCTGCGGCACACCCTCGGCCCGGCTCAGCGCCGCCCGCAGGGTACGGCAGAGGGGGTCGGGGTAGCGGTCGGCCAGAGGCAGTGCATCCCGGATGGCCTGCGCCACCCCTTCGGGCAGACCGAGCGGGCTGACGTTCGCCGAAAAATCCAGCGCGTCGCGGCCAAAGCGTTCGCGGTAGCCCATCCAGTCACCGCCGTGGACCAGTTGTTTCATCCCAAGAACCCCCGTATCGCACATCCAAACGCCAGCGCAAACGCGCTGGCTACATACATCATCCGATCTGCCCGCAGAATATCCTCCGGCTCGATGGGCCGCAGCGGATCGCCGATTGTGGGCTTCGGATAATATTCCCCGAAATAATAGGCCGGCCCGGCCAGCTGAACGCCCAGCGCACCGGCGCAGGCACTCTCGGTCTGGGCGCTGTTGGGGCTGGCGTGATTGCGGCGGTCCCGCCGCCAGATACGCCATGCGCCCCTGGCGTCATTGCGGGTGAACGCCGCCGCCATGATCCAGAGCAGCGCCGCCAGACGGCTCGGGATATAGTTCGCCACATCGTCCAGTTTTGCAGCAGCGCGGCCAAAGTAGAGATATTTTTCGTTTTTGTAGCCCAGCATGCTGTCCATGGTGTTGATGGCCTTGTAGGTCAGGGCCAGCGGCGCACCGCCCAGCAGCATATAGAGCAGCGGCGCGATGACGCCGTCGCTGGCGTTCTCGGCCACCGTCTCCACCGCAGCCTTGGTCACGCCCTCAGCAGTCAGCGCTTCCGTGTCACGGCCCACGATGCGGCTCACCGCCTTCCGGGCGGCGGGCAGGCTGCCTTTTTTCAGCTCGACATAGACCTTCGTGCTCTCCTGCACCAGTCCCTTTGCGGCCAGCGCCTGCCCGCACCAGAACATCTGGACGGCAAGCCCCAGCAGCGGGTGAAGCATCGCCGCGCCCCAGCAGACAAGGCCCGTGAACAGCAGCGTCCCCACCGGCAGACAGAACGCCAGCACCGCGCCGCCCAGCAGCTCGCCCTGAGGCGTTTTGGGCAGGCGGGCGCGGAGGAATTTTTCCAGCCGGGAGATGGCTTTGCCCATGTACACCACCGGGTGGGGCAGCCACGCCGGGTCGCCGAAGATGGCGTCCAGCACGAAGCCTCCCAGCACAGCCCAGGCGGTCATCATACGCCGGCCTCCGCGTCTTTCGTGTACTGCACGGTCTTCACGAGGCGGAGCTGGCGCTTCTCGGCCCAGTCGGCGGCGTCCAGCACATAGCCGCCCGCGTTGGGGCCGCACCACGCATAATAATCGCGCCTGGGCAGGGCGTACCGCTCCATGGCCGCCATCTGGGTGCCGCCGTGAGCCAGGATGACCAGCAGCTCTTCGCCGTCGGCCAGCGCCTTGTCCACCAGAGCAGAGAAGGAGTTGCAGATGCGGTTCGAGAAGTCGTCCTTCCGCTCACCGTCGGGGCATTTGCTCTCGCAGTTGGCCTGCACCCACGCCTGATAATCGGCGTCGTGCTCCATCTCGACGTAGTTTTTGCCCTCGAAGCTGCCGAAGCACATCTCCTGCAGGTCCTTCACGACCACGAGCTCTGCCTCCGGGAAGAGCACCCGGGCCGTCTGGGCCGTCCGCTGCAGCGGGGTGATATAGACCACCTTCGGGTCGATGTCGGCCCGGCGCAGCTGGCTCAGACCCTCCGCCGAGAGCGGGATGTCGCGCTGGCCCTGATAGCGCTTCTGGGCGTTGTATTCGGTCAGGCCGTGACGCAGCAGATAGATCAACATTGGGGTAATTCTCCTTTCAATACCGTCGGGATGCCGCAGAACATCTGCACCACGCAGTCGGCGCGCTCTGCCAGCAGGCAGGCCAGCCGTCCGGCAGCCTCCCGCCCGGCGCGCTCCTCAGCATCCATTGGGACAACACCGCCGCCGACCTCGGTGGCGATGACAATATCATATTCCGCCAGCTCCCGGGCCAGCGTTTCGAGCTGCTCCGGGGTCTGAGTCTCGGCGGCGGCGTCCTGCACATCGGCGATGACGCTGCCCCGGAAGTTTCGCGCAAAGGTGCGCTTGCCGCTGTAGAGCGGCCCTGTGATGAACATCATTTACAGCATTCCTCCCCACTGGCTGACGGCCAGCGCCGCCAGCATCCACAGCTCGGCCCGCTGTAAAAACCACCCGGCCAGGTCGCCGGTGATGCCGCCAAACTGCTTTTTTGCCACGGAATCATAGCGCCACAGCGCCAGAAGCGCTGCTGCCGCCAGCCCGCCGCCGCCCAGCGCCGTCAGCGCCAGGATGAGCAGAGCCGACAGGCCGCAGAGGAAGCGGCGGACGGTCTGCTTGTCGGCCGCTGTGGCGAAGGTATGGGCGAGGCCGGTGTCCTTCGCCAGCGGGAACGCCGCCACGGCAAAGCCCGACAGCGCCCGCTCCAGCACCAACGCCAGCGTCCAGCACAGGCCCGCCCGGGGCGTGAACCGCACACTGCCGCAGAGGCCGAAGTAGGCCACAAAGTAGCAGCACAGCCGGATGACAGCGAAGGCCCCACAGTGGGAGTCTTTCAGAATTTCAAGCTTTTTTTCGCGGTCGCCGTAGCTCGAGAGGGCGTCCGAAGTGTCGGCGTAGCCGTCGAGATGGATGCCGCCGGTGACGGCCACCGGCACGAGGCAGAACGCCGCCGCCCTGGTCAGCCCCGGCAGGGACAGGACGCCGCAGAGGCACCACAGCCCGCCGCACACCAGCCCGATGAGGGGGAAAGCGCACATGGCGTACCGCATATTTTTTTCGTTCCACTCGAACTGCGGCACCGGCAGGGCCGAAAACATCGCAAAGGCCACCGCGATGGTCTGCAAAACAGTCACAGCTTTTCTCCCCCTTTGTAGTACACCGGCAGGCCGCAGACCACCCGGCAGACGTTGTCCGCCCGGGCGGCGAAAGCGTTGTTCACCTGCGCCAGCGCCAGCAGATACTGGTCGGTGTCGCCCGCGTAGTCGGCACCGCCGCTGAACACCTCGTTCGATACGACGATAAGGTGATCACACCCGGCGGCGAGGCGTTCCAGCCCGGCCAAAACGGCCTCGGCGGTGTGCTTTCCTGCCCCGCCGGGGCTGTAAAGCTCGTTGGCGACGAGGTTGCCGAGGTCTTCCAGCAGGACGGTCCCCCGGCCGGGCAGAGCCAGACGGTCGAGGCGGAGCGGGCATTCCAGCGTTTCGAACTGCTTTTGCGCCCGCATTTTCCGGTGCTTTTCCACCCGGGCGGCGCACTCGGCATCCCAGACCTGCATGGTGGCGAGGTAATAGCGGGGCAGGCCGGTCTTGAGCACAAGGCTCTCGGCGTAGGCGCTCTTGCCGCTGGCCGCGCCGCCGAGCACCAGCGTCAGCATCCCGCACCCCCCTGCGGCGTGTAGGCTTCGATGCCGCCCTCTTCAAAGGAATAACAGCCATCGTAGACGGCCAGCGCCATGTCCCACAGCGGGATAGCAGCCACCGCGCCGGTGCCTTCGCCCAGATGCAGGCCCGCCGTGATGAGAGCTTTTTTGTTCAGAGCGTCCAGCACCAGTTTTGCGGCCGGCTCGGTGGAGCAGTGGCTTGCAAAAACAGCCTTGGCCGACGCCGGGCAGAGCCGGACAGCGCAGAGCGCCGCCACACAGCTGATGAAACCGTCGGCCAGCACCGGCACACCTTCCAGCGCCCCGCCGAGGAAGACGCCGCAGAGCCCGGCAATATCGAAACCGCCCAGCTTTGCCAGCACGTCCAGTGCATCGGCAGAGTCGGGCTGATTTTTTGCGATGCCGCGATGGATGGCGTCGATCTTCCGGGCAAGACCCTCGTCCGAAAGGCCCGCGCCCCGGCCCGTCATCCCTTCGACGGGCTGGCCCAGCAGCACAGCGGCCACGGCGCTGGATGTCGTGGTGTTGCCGATGCCCATCTCACCGGTGGCCAGCAGGCCGACGCCCGCTTTCTTCTGCTCCTGCACCAGCCGGATGCCCCTGCCGATGGCCTCCACAGCCTCAGCCCTGCTCATAGCCGGGCCGAGGGTGAAGTCTGCTGTGCCGGGGGCGATGCGGCAGTCGAGGACGCCCGGGACCGGTTCGCCCGCGATGCCCATATCCACCGGCACCACCTCGCACCGGGCGGTCTGGGCCATCCGGCAGACGCTGGTGCGGCGGGCGGCGAGGTTCTCGGCCACGGCGCGGGTCACGCTGCTGTCGGTCTGGCTGACGCCCTGGGCCACCACACCGTTATCGGCGCAGAGCACCAGCACCGCCCGGCGGGAAATATCCAGCTTTGCGCTGCCGGTGAGGGCGGCGGCATCCTCGATGGTCGTTTCCAATCCGCCCAGCCCGCCCAGCGGCTTTGCAAGGCTGGCCCAGTGGGCGTGCGCCGCCGCCCGGGCGGCTTCGTCCGGCGGCGTGATGGCCGCACAAAGGGCGGCGAGTTCTGTCTCAGTCATGGTCTCTCCTGTAATTTTCAGCCGCGGCGGCAAAGCGCTGCGGCAGGGGCGTACCCGCCCAGTACAAATGCGGGAAGCCCGCATAGAAATGCTCGTTTACAAATCCGCACCGCCACTCTGCGCCGCCCACCGGCTTTTTTGCCGCGAGGGCCGTGCCGTTGGCGGTGGAATCCCAGTGGTGGAATTCGTGGATGGGAAAGCTCTCCCCGGCCCGGAAGAGCATACTGTCCGAGTCTGCGCTCAGCGCGGCATAGCCGAAGCGGACGAGACGTCCGGCATCTTTTGCTTCGCCCGGCAGAACGCCCGCCATCGGCCAGCTCTGCCCCTCGGCGTCCGTGAGGCTCTGCCCCAGATAGAGGAAGCCTCCGCACTCGGCCGCCGTGGGCAGGCCGGACTCGATCTTTTGCTTTATCTCGCGCAGAAGCGAGGTATTTTCACTCAATTCTCTTGCGTGAAGTTCCGGGTAGCCGCCGGGCAGATACAGCCCGCCGATGTTTTCCGGCAGAGCCGTGTCGCGGAGGGGGCTGAAAAAGACCACCTCTGCCCCGGCGTCCCGGAAGGCCTCCAGCGTCTCGGCGTAGGTAAAGCAGAATGCCTCGTCCTGCGCCACGGCGATGCGGACGCGGGCCGGAGGCGTCTCCGGCTGCACCGGCAGGGCGGGCGGCTCCTTTTCGCAGAGGGCCAGCAGACGGGGCCAGTCGATGTGCTCCTCCGCCGCGTCGGCCAGAAGGGCCAGCTTCTGCTGTAAATTTTCCACTTCCGCCGCCGTGTAGAGGCCCAGATGGCGGGAACCGATGACGGCCTCCGGGAGTTTCGGCAGAAAGCCCAGCACCGGCAGACCCGTCTCTTTTTCCAGCATCGGGGCCAGCAGAGCGTGCATCCGTGCCGTGCAGTTGTTCAGCAGGATGCCTGCGATGTGGCTGGGGGTGCGGAAGCTGTTGAGTCCCTTCAGCTCTGCGGCCAGCGTCAGGCTCTGCCCCTTTGGCTCCACCACCAGCAGCACCGGCAGACCCAGCGTGTCGGCCAGATGCCACGCACTGGCCCTGTCGCTGACGCCCCCGAGGCCGTCGTAAAAGCCCATAGCCCCCTCGCACACCGCCGCACCGTGGCCGGCGGCACCCCTCGCGTAGAGGGTGCGCACCGTCTCAGGCGCAGAGAAAAAGAGGTCGAGGTTGCGGCTCTCCACCCCCAGCACGGCCCGGTGGAACATGGGGTCGATGTAGTCCGGCCCGCTCTTGAAGGCGCAGGGCGCACAGCCCCGCCGTTTGAGGGCCATGAGCAGGGCGCAGGTCATGGTGGTCTTGCCGCTGCCCGAGCGGGGCGCCGCCAGCAGAAACTGTATCATGTCATTCTCCTGTGATGAGGTAGATGGGGTTTTGGGCCATCATGAGGTGCAGCCCGCCCACGGCTTTTGCCCGGCTGACGGCGATCTGGCTCACCTGCACGGTCCGGCCTTTGGCCGTCAGCGCGGCCACCGCCGCCGAAAGGGTCTCGAGGGCGATGGCCGACACACAGATGCGGGCGTCGGGGTTCTTATCCAGCGCTGCGTCCACGATGGCGGCAAGGCTGCCCTTGCTGCCGCCGATGAAGACAGCGTCCGGCGCGGGCAGGTCCGAAAGGGCGTCGGGGGCAAGTCCCTCCACGAGGACGAGGTTCCGGGTCCTGAATTTTTCGCGGTTGGCTTTGATGAGCGCACATCCCTCCGGCCTGCACTCCACCGCGTAGACCCGGCCCCGGGGCGCGGCCAATGCCAGCTCCACGCTGACGCTGCCCGTCCCGGCCCCCACGTCCCACAGGATGTCTTCCGGGCGGACGGCCAGCTTCGCCAGCACAGCGGCCCGGACTTCCTGCTTGGTCATGGGAACATCGCCCCGCTCGAAGGCTTCGTCCGGCAGGCCCGGGGCGCGGCGGGGCAGCACCTCCGCCGCCTCCACGAGAAGGACGCTCAGGCTGTTGAAGCGGCCTGCGGCCAGCTCTTTGACGCTGCCGCGGAAGAGCTTTTCTTCCGGCGTGCCGAGGCACTGGCCCACGACGGCCTGCACGTCCCCGAAGCCCTCTGCCGCCAGCTGGGCGCAGAGGGTGGCGGGGTCTTCGCTGCCGCCGGTGAGGAAGAAGGTGGGTCTGCCCTGCATACACTCGGCCACCGGGTCACAGGTGCGGCCATGGGCCGAAACAAGGTTCCACCCCTGCCACGGACGGCCCAGCGCCGCTGCCAGCAGCTGGATGCTGGAAAGGCCGGGCAGCACCCGGGCGCGGACGCCGAGGGCCTCCAGCTTTTCCATCATGGAGGACGCGCCGGAGTAAAAGCCGGTGTCGCCGCTGTAGACCAGCACGGCATTCTCTGCGCCGGAAGTCTGCAGCAGCTCTGCCACCTCGTCGGGGCGGTAGGCGGCGGCGCGGTTCTCGGTGCAGCCGGCAGGCAGGACTGCCAGCAGACGCCGTGCGCCCAGGATGAGGTCGGCCTGCCGCAGTGCGGCCAGGCCCTGAAGGGTCAGGTTCTCCGGCTGGCCGGAGCCCATGCCGATGAGTGTCACGTTCATCTTATCATCTCCTTGCAGCGTTTCAGCACCTCGGAAGCCGTCTCGCCCTGCTCGGGCGGGCGGCGGATGACCACCAGCTGCGCCCCGGCGGCAGAGGCGGCGGCGGCTTTTTCGTCGAAGCCCCCGGCTGCGCCGCCATCCTTTGTGACGAGCCAGCGGATATGGAACTGCTCCATCATGGCCTGATTGAGGGCAAAGCTGAAGGGGCCCTGCATGGCGATGATGTTGCGGTGGGGGATGTTCGCCGCCTCGCAGGCCGCGATGCTTTCCAGCGTGGGCAGGACGCGGGGGTAGAGCCGCTCGGGCGGGATGGCCCCGAACTGCGCCAGCTCCTTGGCCCCGGTGGCCAATAGAAGGTTGCCCTCTTTTGCGGCCAATGCTTCTGCCGCCTGCTTTGCGCTCTCAAAGACGAGACAGTTTTCCGGCAGCGGACTGGCCGGGCGCAGCAGGCGGAGGTATTCCACCCCGGCCTTCTCTGCCGCTGCTTTGATGTTTTTGGTCGCCTCCACCGCGTAGGGGTGGGTGGCGTCGATGCAGAGGGCGGCATCCCCCAAGAGCGCGGCCATCTCATCGGGCAGGAGCCGCCCGCACCGGACGGTGACGCCGGGGGTGCTCCCCTGCTCTTCCTGCCCCAGCGGGGTGGCCACGCTGACGGTGACTTCGATGCCCAGCGCCGCCAGCTGGCGGGAAAGCTCCCGCCCCTCGGTGGTGCCGCTGAAAACGACGACGTTCATCGGCGGTACCCCCTCGGCGTGACCATCCGCCCGCTGAGCGCGCGGGTGGCGGCGTTGCCCACAAAGACGGTGGTGAACATATCCACCTCGGTGTCCCGGAGCTGGCTGAGGGGCAGGATGTGCTTTTCCTGCCCTTCCCGGCCGATGTTCCGCACAGAACCGCAGAGGGTGTCCGGGGCTTTGCCGTTGGCCAGCAGGATGTCCACGGCCCGGCGCAGATAGTCCGGGCGGCCCTTGGAGGAGGGATTGTACAGCGCCAGCGCGAAATCGCCCTGGGCGGCGCAGGCCAGACGCTTTTCGATGACCTCCCACGGCGTGAGACGGTCCGACAGCGAGATGACGCAGAAATCGTGGGCCAGCGGCGCACCCAGCACGGCCCCGCCGCTGAGGGCGGCGGTCAGGCCGGGGACGACCTCCACATTGACATCCGGGTACTCTTCGGCCAGCTCCAGCAGCGGGCTGGCCATGCCGTAGACCCCGGCGTCGCCGGAGCAGACCAGCGCCACGGCCCGGCCCGCCCGGGCGGTGTCCAGCGCCCAGCGGCAGCGGTCGATCTCCCGGGTCATGCCGGTGGTGTAGCACTCTTTTTCCGGGTAGAGGGGGCGCACAAGGTCGATGTAGACCGTATAGCCGCACAACACCTCGGCCTGCTGCAAGGCGCTCTGCGCCTGCACGGTCAGAAACTGTCCGCCGCCGGGGCCAAGCCCCACGACGAACACGGTCTTTTTCCTCTCACTCATTGCTCTGTCCTCCAATCGGGTGCAAAGGGGCGGACGGCCAGCGCCAGCGTCACGCCGCCGCCTGCCGTTTTGGGCAGAAGGAGCATCCCGCCCGAGGCTTTTACCGCTGAGCGCTCACAGACGTTGTCCACGCCGGTGACACTTGCCACAAAGGCCGACGGGGTGAACTGTCCCGGCACGGCCCGCAGTTCGTCGGCCGGATAGAACGTGATGGGCCAGCCGTGGGCTTTGCAGAACGCTGCAAGCCCCGGCTCATCTTTTTTCAGGTCGATGCTGGCGGCTGCGCAGACCGCCGCCGGGCTGAGGCCGGACGCGGCACAGAACGCCGCGAAGGCTTCTTCCAGCTGCTGGGCCGTCGTGCCGCGGCGGCACCCCACCCCCAGCACCCCGATGCGGGGTACGAGGTGGAGCGCCTCGCCCTGCGGCGTGAGGGTCAGGGCGAAGTCGGCGGCTTCGGGTGCGTCAGCCTTTTTCACGCCGGCGGGGGTCTCCCCCGCCACCGGCCACGGCGACCAGTACCGGACCGTCTGCCCGGCCAGCAGGGCGCCGCTGACCCGCTTGATGTGCTCCGGCTCAAGGACAGCGCAGTTCTGGGCCTTGGCCCAGAGGTCCACGGCGAAGAGGCCGTTGACGTCGGTGGCCGTCGTGATGACCGGCACCGCGCCGCACGCTTTTGCCAGCGCCCGGGCCAGCGCGTTGGCACCGCCCAGATGGCCCGACAGGAGCGGCACGGCGAAGTTCCCGCCCTCGTCCACGACCACCACCGCCGGGTCGGCGGCCTTGCTCTTGCAGTGGGGCGCGATGGCCCGCACCGCGATGCCCACAGCTCCTACAAAAATCAGGGCCTCATCCTGTGCAAAATGCTCCGCCGTCCAGCCTTTCAGGGTCACGTCTCCGCCGCAGCGGCTCACGCTGCCGGGCAAAGCTTCCGCCAGCCGATGGACCAGAGCCTCGCCCTTTGCGGTAAAGGCCAGATATGCCCGGCTCACTGCCCGGCCTCCGTCCCCTGCCGGAACTCGGTGGTAAAGGCGGGGTCGTAAAGCTTGCTGCGCTCGTAGTTTTCGCCCAGAAAGTCGCCTACGACGATGAGGGCGGTCTTGGTGATGCCGTTTTTGCGGGTCTCCTCGGCCAGTGTGGAGACGGTGCAGCGCACCACCTTCTGCTCGGGCCAGGTGGCCTTATAGACCACAGCGGCAGGGGTATCGGGGCGGTAGCCGCCGCTCTCGAGAAGGGCCTGCTGGACTTTGTCCACCAGCCCGATGGAAAGGAAGATGACCATGGTAGCCCCGTGAGCGGCCAGCTTTTCCAGCTGTTCGGCCTCAGGGACAGGAGTGCGGCCCTCCATCCGGGTGATGATGACGGTCTGGCTGACGTTGGGCAGGGTGTACTCGGCACAGAGTGCCGCCGCCGCGCCGCAGAAGCTGGACACGCCCGGGGTGTCGTCATAGGGGATGCCGTCGGCGTCCAGCGCGTCCATCTGCTCCCGGATGGCCCCGTAGAGGCAGGGGTCGCCGGTGTGGAGGCGGACCGTGGTGCCTCCGGCCTTTTCGGTGGCACGGATGGTGTCCAGCACCTGTTCCAGCGTCATCTCGGCGCTGTTATAGATGGCACAGCCGGGCTTCGCCAGCCCCAGCAGGGCCGGGTTGACGAGACTGCCCGCGTAGATGATGCAGTCGGCATCGGCCAGCAGAGCTGCACCCCGCCGGGTGATGAGGTCGGGCGCACCCGGCCCGGCTCCTACAAAATGGACCATATCTTACCCCTCCTTCACCAAAATCGTTGCGAAATAGCCCGCCGACCGGGCCAGGTCGTAATCGGTCAGGTCGGGCCAGACCTCCTCGTTCGGCAGGCCGCAGTTACAGACCATCGCGCTCCGGCTCAGAAGCCCGGCGTCGGCCAGCGCGGCCAGCGTCTCGGGCAGCTGACAGCCCGATTTCATCAGCACTTTCGCGCCCGGTGCGGCCAACACCTCAGCGGCGCAGCGTCCCGGGGCGATGGTCAGCGGCTGCTCCATGCCGCCCGTCAGGGACTGGCCCAGCCGGGCCGCAGCGGCGCAGAAGCTCGTCACGCCGGGGAGCATCACGGTCTTGTAACCCTCGGCCTCCAAGATCGCCTGCAGGTAGCCGAAGGTGGCGTAGACGGACACATCGCCGAGGTTGAGCATGGCGACATCCTGCCCGGCGTCGAGATATTCTTTCACGGCCCGGGCCGCCTCGATGTGGGCGGCTTTCTGCACCGCCAGGTCAAGGCTCATGGCGAAGCGCAGCGGCAGGATGGTCTTGCCGCTCAGATCCACCGCACCTTTTGCGATGTCCAGCGCCAGCATCCCGCCCTTCGGGGTCTGGGGCGCGGCGATGACCGGGCAGTTTTCGAGGCGGCGGACAGCCTGCAGGGTCATGAGCTCCGGGTCGCCCGGGCCGACGCTGACGCCGTAAAAAATGCCTATCCGTTTTTCCATTCGTCCAGCAGCTCCTTTGCAGTTCTGGTCTGGCCCAGCGGGCCATATTGATTCGAGAAGAGCACCGCGCCCACCCGGAACGCCCCGGCGGCGCGGCGGTCGAGGTGGAGCTGGATGGCGTCCAGCAGGCTGGACAGCACCGGCTCTCTCATCTCTGCTTTGTCTAATATCTCCATGCAGGCGTCGGTGGTGGCCGCGTTCATCAGGGCCGCGCAGACGTCTCGGGACGCACCGCAGAGGGCGGCGTGGGCGCAGAGCAGCTCGGTGCGGCAGTCGGCCGTGCGGGAGTGGGTGTTCATGACGCCGCCCGCCAGCTTGACCAGCTTGCCGATGTGGCCCACCAGCACCACCTCTTCGAAGTGGGATGCCGCCGCCATATCCATCGTATCCCCGATGAAGTTCGAGGTCTTGACCACCGGGATATTTTTCAGTGCCGGTAGATTTTCGTGTAAATAATCAAGCCCGTAGTTGCCCGGGGCGAGGATGAGCCGCCGGGGGCTGACCGCCCGAAGCGCCGCCTGCCCCATTTCCAGCTGGATGGTGTCGAGGATGGCCTGCTGGCTCATGGGCTCGACGATGCCGCTGGTGCCGAGGACGCTGAGTCCCCCTTCCACGCCCATGTGGGGGTTGAAGGTGCGCTTCGCCGTCTCAGCCCCGCCCTCGATGGAGATGGTGACGTCAAAGCCGCCCGCGTACCCGGCAGATTCGGCCTCTTTTTCCAGCGCTTCCTTTATCATGGCCCGGGGGACGTGGTTGATGGCTGCTTCGCCCACGGGCTGGTCGAGACCGGGCTTTGTCACCCGGCCCACACCCTCACCGCCGTGGATGCGCACCTTGCCGGACAGCTCGGGCCGGAGGGCGACACTGGCGATGACCGGCAGACCGGTGGTCACGTCCACATCGTCGCCGCCGTCCTTCCGAATGGCGCACTCGGCCCCCTCGCCGGACAGGCGGCAGAAGATAGGCTCTACCTCCACCACGATGCCCTTCGGGGTGCGGAGGGCCACCGTCTCGGGGGTGCGGCCGGTGAGCAGCAGCCGTGCCGCGCCCGCCGCGCCCAGCGCCGCACAGGTGCCGGTGGTATAGCCGCAGCGCAGGAGCTTCTGGCCGCTGCGGACGTAGTGCTCAAAGAGCGGGCGCTTTTCCTCCGGCGCTTTTTCTTCGCCGTAGAGGAATGCGTACTGCTCATCGGTCAGAGCATAAATTTTGCAGATGTTTTCCCGGGCAAAGGCCTTTTCCGGTGTCATGACGTCCGAGACGCCCGCCGCCGAGACGCAGACGACCTTGTCGGAAACTTTCTGCGCCAGCTCCAGCTCGTGGAGGCTCAGGATGACGGCCATCTTCTTGTCCCGGGCGAGGCTTTTCAGGATGGCCAGCAATTCGGCCTTGCCCTTGATGTCGAGGAAAGACGTAGGCTCGTCCAATAATATCAGCTCCGGCTGCTGGCAGATGGCCCGGGCCGGCAGGACGCGCTGGCGCGGGCCGTCGCTGATGCGGTTGAAGTCCCGGCCCGCCAGCGCCTCGGCCCCCACGAGGGCCAGCGCGGCATGGACCTGGCGCTTATCTTCCGCCGAGAGGACACCCAGCCGCCCCGTGTAGGGGTAGCGCCCGGCGGCCGCCATCTCGAAGCAGGTGGTCAGCTCGGTGCGGCGGGTGTGGGGCACCATCAGAGCCATTTTGCGGGCGCGCTCCGGGCCGGAGCAGTCCGCGAGATCTTTGCCGTCCAGCAGCACAGCGCCCCCCTGGGGGGCCAGCTGCGCTGCCAGCGTCTTGAGCAGGGTGGATTTGCCCGCGCCGTTGGGGCCGATGAGGGTGAGGATGCTCCCCTTCTCGACGCCGAGACCGATGTGCTCCATCAGGGGCGTTTTGCCGTAGCCGATGGCAAGATCCTCGGCGCGGCAGTAGAATTTCGGATCGCTCATTCCCGGCCCTCCTGTGTCTGGCGGCGCACCAGCAGCCAGATGACCACCGGCGCACCGAAAACTGCCGTCACCGAGCTGATGGACAGCTCCGTGGGCGCGAACAGGCTGCGGGCGATGAGGTCGCAGAGCAGACAGAACGCTGCCCCGCCCAGACAGCAGCCCGGCAGGACATAAAGGGGCTTTGCGCTGCCCAGCAGGTTCTTGACCAAGTGCGGAACCGCGATGCCCACAAAGGAGATGGGGCCTGCAAAGGCCGTCACGCAGGCGGAAAGCAGGCTGGAAAGCAGCACGAGGGCCGTCGAGAAGGCCCGCACCGGCACGCCGACGCTCCTGGCGTAGCTCTCGCCCATCTGGTAGGCCGCCATGGGCTTCGAGAGCAGGAACGCCGCCGCCAGCGCGGGCAGCACCACGCAGGCCGCTGCACCCACGTTGGCCCAGGTCATGCCGGAAAAGCTGCCCATCGACCAGTTGTGGAGATTGACGATGTTGGAGTCCTGCGCGAAGGTCACCACGATGTCGGTGACAGCCGAACAGATATAACCGATCATGATGCCGCAGATGACGAGGATGCTCATCCGCGGCACCCGCCGGGCCACCACCAACACAAAGGCCATCGCCGCCATCGACCCTGCAAAAGCCGCGATGATGAGGGTGGCCGAGCCGGTGAGCAGCCCCTGCTGTAAAAACACCACCATCGTCAGGGCCACTGCCAGCTTTGCGCCGCTGGACACGCCCATGACGAAGGGGCCGGCGATGGGGTTGGCGAAGAAGGTCTGCAGGAGGTAGCCTGCCGCCGAGAGGGCCGCGCCCAGCAGCACGACCATGACCGCCCGGGGCAGACGGAGCTGGAGTACGATGCCCACGGCCAGCGCATCTTCGCCCCGGCCCAGCAGAGCCGCCGCCACCGCGCCGGGCGTCAGGGACACACTGCCCCAGAACAGGTTGAGTGCAAACAGCACCGCGACCCCCGCCGTGAGGGCGAGGTAGGCGAGGCTGAGGCGGCGGGTGGTGGTCATGACAAAGCTCCTTTTATACGATGCGCTGTAAGAAACGGAGGGACGCCGGGTCGGGCGAGCCCTCGGTGAAGACGAGGTTCATATCCGAGATGAGGTCGGCCAGCTCCATGCTCTGCTGGAAGAGGCTCTGGGCCGTACACCAGCAGTCGCCGGACTGGACGGCCTTGAAATCTGCCAGCATCGGGCATTTTTCGATGAGCTGGTCACGGGTCTCCATCACGCCCTCGATGGTGCTGTTGTAGATGAGGACGTCGGCGTCTTTGGCCCGGGCGTAGAAGGTCTCCAGCGGCAGTTTGATGGTGGACTGGGCCGACGTCTCCCCCTCGAGATCGTCGAAGATGTAGACGCCGCCGGCCATCCCCACCATCTGGGCCACATAGTCGCTGGTACGGCGGACAGTGATGAGGTTGTTGGTGGTGATGGAGAAGAAGGCCGCGGTCTTGCCCGTGTTCTCCTGCTCGAGGATGGGGGCCACCTGCTCCACCTTCTGGCGAAAGACCTCTTCCGCCATCTCGGTCTTATTCAGCAGGATGCCGTAGAGCTTGAGCCACTCCATCCGGGCCAGCGGGCCGCTCTCGTAGCTCGAGCGCTCCACGAGGACCGGCACGCCGAACTTTTCCAGCTGCTCCTTGACCTCGGGGTCGTGGAGGATCATGGTGTTCTCGATGGCGAGGGTGCAGCCGGCGGCAAGGATGCGCTCATAGTCCGGGGCGCTGTACTTGCCCGCGTAGGCGATGCGGCCCTCCTGCATGGCCTGTCTGGCCTCTTCCACATACCAGCCCTCGGCCTTCGTGCCGGAGAGGGCGATGCTGTCCAGGGCGTCCAGATGGACGAAGAGGTCCATCACCGAGGTGGAGACGAGATAAATATGATCCAGCGGCTGGCGCAGCAGAACGACGTCCTCGGGCAGGTCGTCCACCTCGGCGGCCCCCTCGGGGACGACGAGGAACCGCCCGGCGTCCGGGATGTCGATCATCACATAGCCGCCCTCATAGCAGTCGGCGGAAAACTGGGTGGCATAGTCCAGCGGATAGCTGTGGTCGAACACGAGGGATGCTGTATTGGCCGGGGCGGTCTTGTGCTGCCCGCAGCCCGCAAGGGTGAGGGCGGCGGCAGGCAGGGCTTTCAGAAAATTGCGGCGTTTCATCGTTACTTTGCCTCGATCAGGGATGCAGAGGCGAAGGTCAGCGTATACTCGATCTCATGCGGGGTGCTCATGGCGACGGTATCGCCCACCACATCCAGCGGGGTGTCGAGAGCAGTGACGGGGATCTCGAAGGTAGAGTTGCCCTCGGTGTTGGTGGGCAGATACTTTTCGCCGTCCACCAGCATATAGTCGTAGTTGGGGCTGGACCAGACGATGGTGGCGGTCATCCTGCCGTCGGCCACGGTCAGGACAGCAGGGCTGTCCACGGTGGCACGGCCGGAGCCGCCCTCGAGGGTCACGTCACAGGTGTAGGTGCCGTCGGCAGGTGCTTCCGCCGCAGCAGGCTGGGCGTTGGCGACACGGACGGTATGGTCGTACCACTTGCCCTTGGTGCCGAGGATGGCCAGCTGGAAGTCCTCGTCCAGAGCCTCCACCGGGATGTCGAAGCCGTAGACCTCATCGGACAGGCCGTCGGAGTAGGTGACGGTGTCGGTGGTGGGCTGGAGCCAGTCCCCCTCGTGGGCCTCGGCGTCAGCGGCCATGCCGACGTAGAGGTTGACGATCTTCTTGGAGGCGAGGCTGACGTGGAAGGTCATCTGACCATCCTTCACGGTCAGGGTCCCCTTGCCGTCATTGGCCTCGTTGGCATGGAACATGGAGCTGTCGGTGTCAAAGTCGGCGGTGTAGACGCCGTCGGGCAGAGCCGACTCAGCGGAGGCAGAAGCAGCCTCGCTCACGGCGGAGGAAGCCGCAGCCTCGGAGGAAGCGGCAGAGCTGGCCGGGGTGCCGGATGCGCCGCAGCCGGTGAGAGAACCAGCCAGCACAGCGCCGGCCAGCAGAAGAGCAAATTTATGGTTCAGTTTCATGATGACATACCTCGAAGTATCTATTTTACAGAAAAGATTATAACACGCAATGGCCCGAATTCAAAGCAGGCCGAAAAAGAAATTGCCCGAAAAGGCACTCCTTTCCGGGCAATCATAAACTTATGCTCAGCCGTTCAGGGAATCGACAGCGGCCTTGGTGTGTGCGACGTAGAGCTGCTGGATGTCAGCGACCTCGCCCAGACCTGCGATCTGGCAATCGACAGAATCGAATTTGCCGGAGGCCTCGAACTGGCTCTTCCAGGAATCCTCGTCGTCGCCCGCCATATCGTTGTTGGCGTGGTCACCTGCAACGACCATCAGGGGACGCAGGACGACCTTGGTGTAACCGGCGGCCTTGACCGCCTCGATGACGTTCTCGCAGGCAGTCTCCTCCGGCTCACCCTCGACGGTGCCGATGAAGACATTCTTGTAGCCCAGAGCGTTCATCTGAGACTGCATCTGGGTGTAGCTCACCTTTGCGGTGTGAGAGGTGCCGTGGCCCATGAAGACGAAAGCGGTGCCGTCCTCAGCAGCGGCGTCCAGACTGTCGAAACCGGCGGTCTTGACGGCCTCGGCGGTGATGGCCTTGGCGACAGCCTCCTTGTCGGCGTTGATGACGGTGGCATCGCTGCCCACCTCGCCCAGCAGAGGCTCGGCGATGGCGACGGACTCGAACTTATCGCGGTAGCTGTCCACCATCTCCATCATCTCGTCGTACTCAGCGCCATGCATCAGATGGGTGGGCTGGACGACCAGATCCTTCACGCCGTTGGCAACAGCGCGCTCCAGAGCCTGCTCCATGTTGTCGATCTTCTCGCCGTCACGGGCCTGAACATGGTTGATGATGATCTGTGCGGTGAAGGCACGGCGGACAGACCAGTCGGGGTAAGCGGCCTGAATGGCATCCTCGATGCCCTTGATGTCCGCTGCGCGGCTGTTGTTGAAGGAGGTGCCGAAACTGACGACCAGGATCTCCTTGTCGCCGATGTTGTCCTGGTTGCGGGCGTCGTCCTTAGAGGCGTCGCCGGTGTCGCGGCCAAAGTAATCGGGGTCAGCCTCTTCACCCTCGACCATCTCCTTCTGGGCGTCGGTCAGGGCGTCCCATGCTGCCTTGGCGGCCTCACACTGAGCGTCGGTGTTCTCGTTGCGCTCCTGCACATAGATGGCGTCGATGAGGTCTGCCACGTTCTTTGCTGCCATTTCATCGGCCTCCTCGCTGCTCACTTCGCTGGCGGCGGCAGAGCTTGCGGCGGTGCTGCCGGCGGCGGTGGAAGAAGATGCACCGCAGCCGGTGAGGACACCGGCACACAGGGCCAGTGCGGCGGCAGCGGCGGTGACGCGCTGCCAGTTCTTGTTGGTTGCCTTACGCATTGTTTGAGTCCTTTCTGTTGTGTGGAATGTACGTTTCCGATAGAAAGGGTACGAAACGGGGGCCAGCTCAAACGAAAAAAGAGCCTTTTCACCGCGCGGAAGGCACAGCAAAAAGACCCTTTGAACGTTCGGGCTTTTTGGTACGACCAATTCCTCGTGATCCGGAGCCAGACGCTCCTGTACCAACAGCGGGCAGGTTTCCTGACTGAAAGCTCACCGCCCGCTGCCGCCTTCCCAGAGGCAAAGCCTCCAGTGACCGGCGCTGAGCGCCAAGGCAGCGGACTCCCTTATCACAGTGACGAGATCGCGCGGGACTCGCACCCGCTTCCCTTTTACCCTCCCGGCCGGGGACGAGACCCCGGCGGCAGGCACCTGCTGTTTTCTATTCAGACGAGGTGAAGTATACCACACTCCGCCCTAAAATGCAATATCTCAGCCCTCCTGCGGCACGACCCAGACCATGCCCAGCGCTTCGAGCTTTGCGATGCGCTCTGACGTCAGCTTTTTCTCGGAACAGGCGTAGTTTTCGCGCATCCGGCGGACCCAGTCGCCGAGGCAGAAGCCGTCTTCGGTCTTATAGTTCACCGGCACCAGCAGGTCGCCGTGGGCGGCGCAGTACTCTTCGGCACGGCGGAACGCCCCGGCCCACTTGGCCTCCCGGGCGTCCCACTGCATCCCGATGGCGTCCAGCAGAGCGATATGCTCCGGCGTCACCTGGAACGAGCCGGGCCGGGCCTTGCGGGCAGCCCGGAGGTTCGAGATCCAGACGCCCAGACGGAAGCCGTTCTCGTCCACGTATCCGGCAGGCACGAGGAGGCTGCCCTTCTTCTCGGCGTAGAGCCTGGCGCTCTGGTAGTTGTCCAGCCAGTTCTGCTCCCGCACGCTGTACGCGGGCGGCACCGGGGCGCTGAGACGTCGGCCTTTTTCGCCCTTGAACAGCTCTTTCAGGGCCGCGCGGCGCGCGGCGGAGAGCTTTTTGCCCTCCCGCAGCATCTGCTTCTGACGGGACAGCCAGCTGCCCAGCCAGATGCCGTCCTCCGTCCGGTACTGGGCCGGAACGGCCAGACTGCCGTGCTCCTTTTTGTATTCCACGGCCAGCTCGTAGCGGTGCTGCCACGAGTCGGTCTTTTCCCAGTTCATGCCCAGCTCGTCCAGCAGAGCTTTCCGCTCCGGCGTCACCCGGGCGCTGCTGCGCTCGGGGTTCTGCCATGCGTACCGCTGGCGGGACACCCACTTGCCCAGCAGGATGCCGTCTTCGTCGGTGTACTCGGTGGGGACGTCGAGGTTCCCGTGGGCGGCGTGGTACTTCACGGCGGCCTCGTAGGCGGTCTGCCACTTGCGGTCGTTCCGGTTCGTCCAGTCCACTCCCAGCGCTTCCAGCTTTTCGATCTGGGCGTCGGTCAGCACACCTTCTTTATAAGCGGCACGCTGACTGCCCAGCCAGACGCCCAGCGCCATGCCGTCCGGCGTGACATACTTGACGGGAATTTCCAGCGTGTGATTTTCCAGATAATACTGGACGGCGGCGGCATAGCTCTTCTCCCAGAGGATGCTGCCGGTGTCCCACACCATGCCCAGTGCCTCGAGGCGCTCGACGCGGTCTGACGGCAGATTCCCGCTCAGATAGCGCTGGCGGTTATAGACGATCCACTCGCCCAGTGCAAAGCCGTCCTTATCCTTATAATGGACCGGCCCCAGCAGGTCGCTGTGGCTGCCGCGGTACCGCCGGGCCGAAGCACAGCCGTTCTCCCACGCCAGCTCGAGCCGCTTTTTCCAGTTCATGCCGATTTTGTCCAGCCGGGCGGCCTGCTCGGCGGTGAGGCGTCCCTTTTTCTTTCCGGCCCGGACAAGGCGCTGGTTTTCCAGCCAGCGGCCCACAGCCACGCCCCCAAAGCGGTAGGAGCGAGGCACGTCCAGCGTCTTTCCCTCTGCCGTCATCTGCTTTGCGGCGGCATAATAGCGCTCCCAGTCGGAGTCCAGCGCGCGGCGGAGCTGCCGGTAAGCCCGGCGGCAGACAGAAAGGGGCTCTTCCAGCGGGAAGGCTTCTGCCCCCGCCGCGCTGCACTCCTTCCGCAGCTGCTGCACACAGGTCAGCGCCTCAAAGGCCGCGCTCAGCTCTGCCACCGGCACACTGCCGCAGGCCGCAAGGGCGCGTGCCAGCATCTGCCGGTATGCGGCCGGTCCAGCGCTGCGGCGCACCAGCACCACGCCCGAGATCCCGGCCAGAGGGGCCTGCACCGCCGGGCCGTTGGCACAGACCAGCAGCCGGAGGGTGGCCGCTTCGTCGGCCGCAAAGCCTTCTGCATCCTTATAAATATGCGTTCCTGCACCAAACAGCTTCTCGGCCTGCTCTGCGGTCTGCGCCGCCGCTGCATCATCCTCGCAGAGGACGAGGCAGCGCCCGGCAGCATCCGGGAGCCACTGCGCCAGCAGCTGTTCCACCGGCGGAAGCTTCTCTACGGCGAGGCTCAGAGCCTGATATTTCTCGGCGTTGGGGTCAGGGCAGCCCGGCAGATGGAGATTCTTCACCTCAGCACGGAGGCGGGCCATCGCATCTTCCAGCGGCCAGAGCAGGGCCGTATAGGAGGCCGGCATGGGCAGCAGGCCCTCGGCCATCGCCCCGCCCAGCGCCAGCGGCTCCACGATGGAGTCGGCCAGCACCTCCTCGGCAGCGCGGCAGCTGTCGCCCGGGGCGTCCGGCTCCCCCAGAGCCAGCAGCTTTGCCCCCGGGCAGAGGCGGAACAGGGGCTGGACACAGTCGGTCCAATCCTTTGCGCTCATCTCCCTCCAGCCGTCCAGTACCAGCAGGCCGGGCCGGAACTCAGCCAGCGCCACCCAGCCCAGCGCATTCTGCACGGCCAGCTGCTCGCAGCTCATCAGCCGCACCCTGCCGCCCAGCGTCCGGCCCAGCCGCTTTGCCAGGGCGCGGCGCAGCTCCAGACGGGCAGTGCAGGACACCACCCAGAGCACGCGCATCTCGGGGTGGGCGTCCAGCAGCTCCCACACGATGCAGCCCTTGCCCGTACCCGCCGGGCGCACCAGCGCAGCACAGTTTTTCTGCTGCAGTCCAGCCTCCGCTGCACGGCAGGCTGTTTTATTTGAATCATCTACCAAAATCGACATATCTTATCCTTTCTGCCCCTTCCGAGGGTTCAGAAATTCGCTTTTTCTGCAAAAAAGAAACGCGCCTGCGCAAAGCCGGCTTTCCTGCCTGCGCTGCGCCTGCGTTTTTCTGCAAAAATGTTACTTTCATGCTCTATTTTTATCATAAAAGTTTATTTCTTGTCAAGATGATTTGCACAGATTTTTCCAAATAATTTTACATTCCCGTTTTCCGGAAATTCCGGGACCGTTCCCTGCTGGCCGTTGACGGCGGGGACAGTTGGTGGTAGACTTTTTTCATCGGCTCCCCTTTTGGCGGGAGACTCCCCTATTTATGATATGTGAGGTAATCGATATGAACATCATCAGCACCGAAAAAGCTCCCGGCGCCATCGGCCCCTACTCTCAGGGCTACACCGTGGGCGGTCTCGTCTTCACCTCCGGCCAGATCCCGGTAGACCCCGCCACCGGCGCAGTCGCCGAGGGCATCGCCGCACAGGCTGACCAGAGCTGCCGCAATGTGGGCGCTATCCTCGAAGCTGCCGGCGTGGGCTTTGACAAGGTGGTCAAGACCACCTGCTTCCTGGCCGACATCGCCGACTTTGCCGCTTTCAACGAGGTGTACGCAAAGTATTTCACCTCTAAGCCCGCCCGCAGCTGCGTGGCCGTGAAAGACCTGCCCAAGGGCGTGCTCTGCGAGATCGAAGCCATCGCTGAGGCCTAAGCCGCCTTTTCAGCACAAAGAGGGGCCGTCTGCACTCTATTCCGGGTGCGGACGGCCCCTTTTGTCTGTCTTCGATTCCAGTTTTTCATGCTGACTAGCTTTCTTAGCCGGAGAAATTGACTTCGTTTTTCGCTTTTGTTACAATAGAATCAAACTGTTGTAAAAGATTTCCGGTCAAATTTGAAAGAGAGGTCCCTGCCCATGTCCAATTCCCGTGTTGAAAGCCACAGCCGCGCCGAATTGCGCAACAAGATCATCAGCGCAGCCACCCTGCTCGAGATTCTGTTGTCCGGCCTCGTCCTCATCGGCCTGCTGCTGTCGATGGTGCCGCTGCTGCAGTGGATGCCCGGCCTGCTGTTCGACGGCAACGACGTCGAGGTGAGCATCTTCTTACAGCGGGCGCTGGACATCGTCATCGGCATCGAGTTCATCAAGATGCTGGCCAAGCACAGCCCCGGTTCCAGCCTCGAAGTGCTGCTCTACGCCATCGCCCGCCACATGGTGGTGGGTCACGAGTCCGCACTGGAGAACCTGCTGAGCGTGGGGGCCATCGCCCTCATCTTCATCGTGCGGAAGTTCTTCTTCGTCCCGGCCTTCGGCGCTCATCTGCCCGACGGCCACCCCGCACCCGACCTCACCCCTTCCCAGAGCGGCATCCCGGAAGATGAATTTGCCGCCCGGCTGCGCAAACACCTCAGCCGTAAGTCTGCTGAACGGGAAGAGACCATTGCCATCGAAGACCCCGCGTATGAAGACAACACCGATACCCTCTTGGAGACCGACGCGAAATAACTCTGCCAAACAGCAAAACGCCCCGCAGGACGCTCGTCGAGAGCTGCCTGCGGGGCATCTTTTTATGCTTAGTTGCTCTTGTGCTTCTGGCCGAAACGGTACTCCTTGCCGTCCCGGATGCGCTGGATGTTGGAACGGTGCATCCAGATGACCATGCCGCCCATGATGGCAGCGCCGACGGTGCAGACCACCACGTCCCGGGTCGGCAGGCCGCGCATGAGGCTGTACACCAGCGTCAGCACCGGGTAAGCCGCGGCCATGGTGATGCTGCCCAGCGACACCATGCCGGTGGGGACCAGGCAGACGAGGAAGATGAGTGCCAGCACCGGCAGCAGCACCGGCTGGACTGCCAGAATGGCACCGGCAGCCACCAGCACGCCCTTGCCGCCCTTGAAGCCGAAGTAGATGGGCTTGGAGTGGCCCACCACGGCGAGGATGGCGGCGAGGTAGACGCCCAGATAGGGCGAGACGGCAGCGTCGGCGGGCAGATGGCCGAACAGCCACCGGCCAAGGCAGACGGCCACGACGCCCTTGAGCACATCGCCCACCGCCGTGAGGGCAGCGGCCTTCTTGCCGAAGGTGCGCAGCATGTTGGTCATACCGGCAGCGCCAGAGCCGTGGGTGCGGACGTCGTCATGGTACAGGTATTTGCTGACGAGGATGCCGGTGTCCATGCTGCCCAGCAGATAGGCTTCGGCAGCGACCGCCAGCACAATGAGAAATGCGGTCATAGAACCAGTCTCCCTTCCTTATACGTCCTTCGCGCCCACCTCGCCGGAGCCGCGCTCACGCACGACAAGACGGATGGGGGTGTGCTCCAGACCGAAGTTCTCGCGGATCTGGTTGATGATATACCGCTGATAGCTGAAGTGGAACAGGTGCTTTGCGTTGACGAAGGCCACGAATGTCGGAGGCCGGGTGGAAGCCTGGGTCAGGTAGAAGATCTTCAGGCGGCGGCCCTTGTCGCTGGGCGGCTGCATCCGGGCGGTGGCACGGGCCAGCATCTCATTCAGCACACCGGTGGGCACACGGGCGCCGTTCTGGCTGTCCACGTCGCGGATGAGCTGCATCAGCTTGTTGACGTTGTAGCCGGTCTGGGCCGAGATGAAGATGATGGGAGCATAGCCCATGAAGCTGAAGCACTCGGCATAGCCCCGGCGCTGCAGTTCCATGGTGTTGGTCTCCTTGCCCTCCACAGCGTCCCACTTGTTGACGACGATGATGCAGGCTTTGCCCTGGTCGTGGGCGTAACCGGCCACCTTGCTGTCCTGCTCAGTGAAGCCGACGGTGGCGTCCACGAGGATGAGGGCCACGCGGCTGCGCTCGACGGCGGCCAGTGCGCGGACGACCATATAGCGCTCGAGGCCGTCGGTGATGTTGCTGCGCTTGCGCAGACCGGCGGTATCGGTGAAGATGAACTTGCCGTAAGCGTTGTCCACGGGGGTGTCGATGGCGTCGCGGGTGGTGCCGGCCTCGTTGGCCACGATCATTCGGTTCTCCCCGAGGATGCGGTTGGTCAGGCTGGACTTGCCCACGTTGGGGCGGCCGATGATGGCGACGGGGATGCGGTCTTCCTCCACGACGGTCTCGCTGAAATCGAGGTGGGCGCAGACGGCGTCCAGCAGGTCGCCGGTGCCGTGGCCGTGGACGGACGAAATGGGCATGACTTCGTCGAAGCCGAGGTTATAGAACTCGTAGAGCTCCATGGGGGTCTCGCCCACATTGTCGCATTTGTTGACAGCGAGGATGATGGGCTTGTGGCTGCGGCGCAGCATATGGGCCACGTCCTCGTCGGCGGCGGTCAGGCCGTTGCGCACGTCCACCACCATGATGATGCAGTCGGCGGTGTCGATGGCGATCTGGGCCTGCTCGCGCATATGGGCCAGAATGCCCTCGGTGGCCTTGGGCTCAATGCCGCCGGTATCCACCAGCAGGAACTCGTGGCCGCTCCACTCGCAGTTGGCGAAGATGCGGTCGCGGGTGATGCCCGGGGTATCCTCCACGATGGCCAGACGCTGGCCGCAGAGCTTATTGAACAGGGTGGACTTGCCCACGTTGGGGCGGCCCACCACAGCAACGATCGGTTTGCTCATAGGGGGTTCCTCCTTTCACAAAAGGGGTAAAATTACGGTCTTCTCCGGCGGGCGATATGCAGGCCGCTGCGCAGCAGGGCCTTGGCCTCGTCGCCGCCGCCGGTGGGCAGGACTTCCACCTTTACGCCGAGCCGCTGGCCCAGCTGCTCGATGGTCATATCATCGAGGAAGGTGTCCTTCTCCTCCCGCAGCATCACGGCAGGCACGCCCAGGGTGCCGCTGGACAGCCGGCCCTCGCACTGGGCGATGATGTCCGTCGCCGTGACGAGGCCCGCCACGCCGACGTTGCCGCCGAAGAAGTTGTTTTTGATGGGATGCACGTTTACTTCTATCATGGGGTACTGGCGGTGGAGCTCGTCCATCATCTCGGTGATGAGGGGCGCGGCCATGGTGCCGGTGACGACATCCATCTTTTTGGTGCCATAGATGCGGTGGGGCTTTTCCAGCTCGGCCAGAAATTCCTCCCGGAAGAGGCTCATCATGCCCACGCCGTTTTCCAGCTGGTCGTAGTCCTCATAGAACTCCGGCTCCGGGATGGGGCGGCCGGCCTTGAGGTACCACTCATCGCTGGGGTAGATGATGCGCTTGCCGTGGCGGCGCTTGCACTCGTCGCCGAACTCTTCCATGATGTCGATGACGGCGGCGCTGGTCTCGGCGTCGTAGGGCGTCTGCTTGAAGAGGTTCTGGCGGTAGTCCGTCACGCCGCAGGGGACTGCCGCCACGCTCTGCACCATCGGGGTCAGCTCCAGCAGGTCGGTGAGGGTGCGGCGGAGCTCGTCGCCGTCGTTGATGCCCCGGCAGAGCACCAGCTGGCAGTTGACGGCGATGCCGCCCTCCACCAGGCGGGGCAGGTACTTCAGCACCTCGCCGCCCCGTTTATTCGCCAGCATCCGCACGCGGAGCTGGGGATTGGTGGTGTGGACCGAGATGTTGATGGGCGAGATATGCATCTTGATGATGCGGTCGATCTCGTGGTCCTGCATGTTGGTCATGGTGATATAGTTGCCGAACAAAAAGGACAGGCGCTCGTCGTCGTCCTTGAAGTAAAGGCTCTCACGCATCCCCGGGGGCAGCTGGTCGATGAAGCAGAACATGCAGTGGTTGGAGCAGGAGTGCTTCTGGTCGCCCAGATAGGTGGAGAAGTCGCAGCCGAAGGGGCCGCGCTCTTCCCGCCGGACGTCCCACTCCCGGATGCCGTCCGCCACCTTTGCTTTGAGGTGGAAGCTCTTGCTGTCGGTATAAAAATCATAGTCCAGCGTGTCGTTCAGCTCGTTGCCGTCCACGCTCAGCAGCTCGTCGCCGCCGGCGAGGCCGAGGGCTTCCGCCTCGCTGCCCGCGTCCACGCGGTCGATTTTAATAGACACTTTCACTTCACCTGCTTTCCGGTAGGTTCGCCTTCGTACAACCTCTCAGTCGGGCTTGCGCCCGCCAGCTCCCCTAGTAGGGGAGCCTCTGGCGTATCCAGCAAGCTTCATCCGTTCCATAAACAGCAAGAAGGGGAAGGCATTGCGCCCTCCCCTTCTGTACATAACACCAATGTGCCACCAATTCTGCGCAAATTAGCCCTTCTTGATGACTTCCTCGCCCTTGTAGTAACCGCAGTTGCCACATGCCTGGTGGGGGAGCTTCAGAGAGCCACAGTTGCTGCACTTGACCAGTGCGGGGGCCTCCAGCTTCCAAACATTGCTGCGACGCTTGTCGCGGCGGGCCTTGGAAAGATGTCTCTTAGGTACTGCCATATTTTTGCACCTCCTTGATGGGTTTCTCAGTTCAGCAGTGATTTGAGTATCGCTAGCCTTGCGTCTGCGGGTTCGGCCTCAGTTTCTGCCGGAGGGCAGGTACATTCGGCCATCTTCTTCCCGCACCGGGGACACAAGCCCGGGCAGTCAGCGCTGCAAAGCAGCACCGTCGGTATCTGGAACATGAATTCCTGACAGAGCCATTCGTCCACATCCAGATGTCCTTTTTCGTTGAGGGGCAGGTCGAAATCCGGGTCATCCAGATCCCGCTCCCTGACCGTCCACTCTGCTTGCACCGTCTCTTCCCGTTCGACGGGGTCGAGGCAGCGGGCGCACTCTCCGTGCACCAATGCGTTTGCCCGCAGCGTCATCCGGATCTCCTCGCCATCCGGCACCGCCTCAAAGCGGGCCGTCACAGGCTGCTCGATCCTTGCACCGGCAAAATCCTTTGCAGACAAATCACACTGAAACTCTGCGGCGTAAGGTTTCGTGCCGGATACGATAAACTTTCTCAGGTCAAATTGCATAGTACACCTCATAAAAGGCTGCTTTGTTAGTATAGCGCCAACACAGCCCTTTGTCAACACCAAAACAGGCAGAAAACCGAAAAAATTTCAAATTCTCCGGTTTCCTGCCTGTCTGGGATGCTTCAAATCAGAAATTTCAGAGTTATTTTACAGGTACTTCTTCACATCGTGGGGCAGAGCAGCCTCATCAGCGCTGACAGTGACGGTGACCTTGATGGAGTCGCCGGCGGCAGCAGCGATCTCGTCCAGAACGACGCCCAGACGGTTGATGTCGTGATCCAGCACCTTCAGGATGCCGTCGATGTACAGGTCAGTGATGTCATAATTGCTTGCCAGCAGGCCGGCCACGAAGCCGTACAGCATCTCGCCGCCGGCGATCTTGTACTCGTCCAGGTCGATGAGACGGGCGGCGTTGGGGACCTCATAGGTCAGCTTCATGCCCTTCTCGACGACAACGACGTTGCCCTTGGAGGTCTTGACCGAATCATTGATCATGTCGATCATAGCCTTGGTCTTACCGGAGCCTTTGGTGCCAACAATCAGTTTAATCATAGTTCTGTCCTCCTGTATTTTCCACGCCTCACGGCGGGAGATCGTTTTTTGTTCCGCTTGCTCTTACTTCAGCTTTGCTTCCAGCTCGGCGGTCAGGTTCTCATAACCCGGCTTGCCCAGCAGAGCGAACATGTTCTTCTTATAGCTCTCGACACCCGGCTGGTTGAAGGGGTTGACGCTCAGCAGATAGCCGCTGCAGGCGCAGGCACGCCAGAAGAAGTAGATGAGGTAGCCCACATTATAAGCGGACAGGTCGTCCACCTCGATGACCACCTCCGGCACGCCGCCGTCGGTGTGGGCGAGGATGGTGCCTTCCATGGCCTTGCGGTTGACCACGCTCATGTTCTGGTCAGCCAGAAAGTTCAGGCCGTCGAAGTTGCCCTCCAGCTTGTCGATGAAGAGGTCCTGTGCGGGCTTCTTGACATCCACGATGGTCTCGAACATGGTGCGGGAGCCTTCCTGGATGAACTGACCCATGGAGTGCAGGTCGGTGGAGAAGATGCAGCTTGCGGGGAACAGGCCCTTGTTGTCCTTGCCCTCGCTCTCACCGAACAGCTGCTTGTACCACTCGTTCATGAGGGTGAAGTTCGGCTCATAGCACTCGAGGATCTCGATGCTCTTGCCCTTGCGGTACAGGATGTTGCGGATGGCCGCATACTTGTAGGCGTCGTTGTCGGGGCTGAGCACGGAGAAGCGCTCCATCGCGTCGGCTGCGCCCTTCATGACGTCGTCGATGCTGATTCCGGCAGCAGCGATGGGCAGCAGGCCCACAGCGGAAAGGACGGAGTAGCGGCCGCCGACATCGTCGGGGACGACGAAGGTGGGCCAGCCCTGGGCGTCAGCCAGCTGCTTGAGGGTGCCCTTGGCGCGGTCGGTGGTGGCGTAGATGCGCTTGTTGGCCTCTTCCACGCCCATCTCGTCTTCCAGCAGCCTGCGCAGCACACGGAAGGCCAGAGAGGTCTCGGTGGTGGTGCCGGACTTGGAGATGACGTTGATGGAGAAGCGCTTGCCCTTGCACAGCGCGATGATGTCATTCAGATAGGTGGGGCTGATGCTGTTGCCGCAGAAGTAGATCTTCAGGCCGTTGTCCAGCTCGTTGTGGTACATCCCCTTGACGGCCTCGATGACGGCACGTGCGCCCAGATAGCTGCCGCCGATGCCGGCGACCACCAGAACGTCAGAATCCTCACGGATCTTGGCAGCAGCTGCCTTGATGCGCTCGAACTCTTCCTTATCATAATCACGGGGCAGATACATCCAGCCCAGGAAGTCGCTGCCGGGGCCGTTCTTGGCTTCCAGCGTCTTGTGCGCGGCCTCTACCTGGGGGTAGATGGCCTTGTATTCCTCTTCGTTGATGAAACTGGAGAGGTGCTTTGTATTCAGAGCGAGACTCATTCTATCAAAACCTCCAAAACATTTTACGGGCTCTTTGCCCGGCGAGGGTTTTTCTTGGTATAAGTGTACCGTTCCCGCCGGGCAAAGTCAAGGCCAAAATCCTCGCTTTTCATACAATTTTAATAGTGTTGTTTTGTATGCTCTTACATCTTTTATACAAACGTCCAAGCCATTTTTTGCCCTCGCTGACCGTTTTTGACCGGTAGTGCGCAGTTTTCGGTCATGCCGCGCCGGTGAGGCTCTGCCACAGCAGGCCGATGGCATCCCGGACGGTCATCCTCGGCGCATCGGCGGCAGCACGCACTTCGTACTCTTCCAGAAGTGCTTCCCCCTGATAGACGGCGGCTTTGCCCAGCGTCTGGCCCCGCTCCACCGGGGCTTCCAGCTCCTCGGGCAGGGTCAGCTCGGTATGGAGGGACGCCCCACTTCCCTTCTCCACCAGCACCGTCTCCGGCAGGGCCGAGTAATCCAGCGGGACGCTGCCCGCCGCGCTGCCTTTGACCGTGATCTGGAGCGGCTGTGCCTCGAGTTTTGGCAGCGGCGCGGCCTCATAGGCCCCGAAGCCGTAGTCCAGCAGAGTCGTGGCGGCGTCGAAGCGGTCGGCGCTGGACGGTGCGCCCAAGATCACCGCGATGAGGGAGAGGCCGTTCCGGGTGGCGCTGGCCGAGATGCAGATGCCCGCGCCGCCGGTGGTGCCGGTCTTGAGGCCGGTGATCCCCTCATACCGGCGGAGGAGCTTATTCGTATTGATCAGCTGGGTCTCCCCGCCCCGGAGGGTATCCGTCCAGATGCCGGTGTAGTGCAGCACCTCGGGGCAGGTGTTCAGGATGGTGCGGCTCATGGCGGCCACGTCCCGGGCCGTGGAGAGATGGCCTTCGGCGTCCAGCCCGCAGGCGTTGCGGAAAGATGTCTGCTCCATTCCCAGCGAGGCGGCCCGGGCATTCATCTGCTCCACGAAGGCCGGCTCACTGCCGCCCACCAGCTCAGCCACAGCCACTGCTGCGTCGTTGGCAGAGGAAACGCAGATCGCCTTTATCATCTCGTCCAATGTAAAGTGCTCCCCCGGCTCCAGCCAGATCTGACTGCCGCCCATGTGGTAGGCGTGCTCACTCACCGGCACCGGCGTCTCCATGGTCAGCCGCCCGTCGTGGACAGCCTCGAAGGCGAGCAGCAGGGTCATCACCTTGGTGATGGAGGCGATGGGGACCCGCTCGTCGGCGTTCTTCTCGTAGAGGACCCGTCCGCTCCCCTGCTCAATAAGGATGGCAGCGCGGCAGTTGAGGTCGAGCTGAGGCGCGGCGGCTGCGGCCGGCAGCAGAATTCCTTCCGCCGCTTCCTCGACGTCGGCGCTGACGGCCCGCTCTTCCGGGTGCATGACAGCCCGCAGGCCCACGCCCTCCGCCGTCCCAAGGGCCAGTGCAAACAGCCAGAAGCAGAGCACGGCTGCGCAGAGCACCGCAAAATTCTTTCGTTCCATCCCTTGTCCCTCCCCGCAATGTCTGTCTGATTGCATTCTATGCAAAAAAAGAGGCCGGAATGCTCTTTTCTCCCCGGGAAAAATCTGCTATAATAGGATGGTTTATAATGTATATCAACTTGAAAGGACACCTCATGCGAGTTTGTTTTTATACCCTTGGCTGCAAGGTCAACTTAAATGAGACCGGTGCGCTGGAACAGATGTTCCGCTCCGCCGGTTTCACCATCGTGCCGGAGGGCGAAGAGGCCGACGTCTTTGTGGTGAACAGCTGCACCGTCACCAACTTCGGCGACCAGAAGAGCCGCAAGTGGCTCCGCCGGGCCAAGCGCGAGAACCCCGGCGCCGTCACCGTCCTCACCGGCTGCTACCCGCAGGCTTTCCCCGAGGAAGCGGCCCAGTTCATGGAGGCCGACCTGGTCTGCGGCAACGGCGACCGGAAAGCCATCCTCGATAATGTGCTCAAGCTGCTGGACGGCCACGAGCGCATCGTCGCCATCGCCCCCCACGCGAAGGGCGAGCGGTTCGAGGAACTGCCGGTGGAGCGGTTCGAGACCCACACCCGCGCCTTTATCAAAGTAGAGGACGGCTGCAACCGCCAGTGCGCCTACTGCGTCATCCCCCGCGCCCGCGGCCCGGTACGCAGCCGCTCGGAAGAGAGCATCCTCGCCGAGCTGCGCCAGCTGGCCGCTTCCGGCTACCGGGAAGTGGTGCTCAGCGCCATCTCCCTGCCCAGCTACGGCCTCGACACCGGCACCAACCTTGTGGAGCTGGTGGAGAAGTGCGCCCGGGTGGAGGGCATCGAGCGTATCCGGCTGGGCAGCCTTGACCCCGATATGCTGACCCCCGAATACATCACCCGGCTGGCGGCAGTGGACAAGCTCTGCCCCCAGTACCACCTGAGCCTGCAGAGCGGCTGCAGCGCCACCCTGCGCCGGATGCGCCGCGTCTATACCGCCGAGCAGTACGCCGAGGTGGTCCGCCAGCTCCGCGCCGCCTACGGCGACCGCCCGGTCAGCTTCACCACCGACTGCATCTGCGGCTTCCCTGGCGAGACGGAGGAAGATTTCCGGGAGAGCTGCGCGTTCCTGAAGGAGATCGGCTTCCTGAAAGTCCACGTCTTCCCCTACTCCCGCCGCAGCGGCACCCCCGCCTACGACTTCCCCGACCAGGTCCATGAGCGCGAAAAACAGGCCCGCAGCCGGGAGATGAACGCCATCGCCGAGGACATCCGCCGCGAGGTGCTGGCCGGCTGCGAGGGCAGCGAAGACGACGTTCTGCTGGAGACTCCCCTCTCCGGCACCCTCTTCACCGGCTACACCCGGCTGTATGTTCCCGTCGTGGTCTCGGCCCCGGGCCATAAGAGCGGCGAGATCGTCCATGTCCGGCTGGGCAGCTACGACGGCGAGCGTGTCCGGGCCGAGATGGTGTAAGTCTTAGCCGTTTCTTTGCCGTTTTGTACAAATCCATTTGTTCGCATTTGTGCAAGATATATCAGTTGTGAATTTCATAACAAATTTTAGGCTTTTCCCTTTTCTTCCCGAAGGGTTTATGCTACAATAAAAGTGGATTATTCGGGGCATCCGGCTGTTTGCAGCAGCCCAGTATCAAATGCCCCGGAGAAAAGCCGCGTCAGAGCGGTTTTTTGTTCTGTTGTTTCAAAGCAAGGAGAGATTGGAATGAGTTTCAGAGGAATCAACACCACGGTCATCCAGATCCGCCGCCAGGTCTTTACCGAGGTGGCACGGATGGCCTACGCCAACGTCAAGGGCGAGCAGGCCAACCACCTGATGCGCAAGATCCCTTACACCATCATCCCCGGTGAGGAAGGCAAGCTCCGCAAGGACATCTTCCTCGAGCGCGCCATCGTCGAGGAGCGCGTTCGTCTGGCCATGGGCCTGCCCACCCGCCGCATGGACGAGCACAACAGCGTCGTCTCCGGTCTGGAGGACGCTTCCATCGCCGATAAGTATTACGACCCCCCGCTGGTGAACGTCATCAAGTTTGCCTGCAACCGCTGCCCCGAGAAGCTGGTCAAGGTCTCCGACCTGTGCCAGGGCTGCCTCGCACACCCCTGTATGGAAGTCTGCCCCAAGAAGGCCATCACCTGGGAGAGCGGCCGTTCCATCATCGACCAGGAAAAGTGCATCAAGTGCGGCCGCTGCGTCGGCGTCTGCCCCTACAACGCCATCGTCAAGACCGAGCGTCCCTGCGCCGCTGCCTGCGGCATGGGTGCCATCCACTCCGATGAGCTGGGCCGCGCCGAGATCGACTACAGCAAGTGCGTGTCCTGCGGCCAGTGTCTGGTCAACTGCCCCTTCGGTGCCATCGCCGACAAGGGCCAGATCTACCAGCTCATTCAGGGCTTCAACCGCGGCGACCGCATCTACGCCCTCGTCGCTCCCGCCTTCATCAACCAGTTCCCGGGCCTGGCCTCCACCGGCAAGCTCAAGGCTGCGCTGAAGGCTCTGGGCTTCTGCGATGTCGTGGAGGTCGCCATCGGTGCCGACCTGTGTACCGTGGATGAGGCCCACGACTTCCTGGAGGAGGTCCCCAACAAGCTGAACTTCATGGCTACTTCCTGCTGCCCGGCATGGAGCATGATGGCAAAGACCGCCTTCCCGGATCTTGCAAAGAACATCTCCATGACCATGACCCCCATGGTCTTTACCGCCCGCATGATGAAGCAGGCTGACCCCGAGGCCCGTATGTGCTTCATCGGACCCTGCGCCGCCAAGAAGCTGGAAGCTTCCCGCCGCACCGTCCGCTCTGATGTGGACTTCGTGCTGACCTTCGAGGAACTGGCCGGCATCATCGAGGCCAAGGACATCGACGTGGCCAACCTCGAAGTTGACCCCGATGAGATCGATCTGGTCCACGCTTCCGGCGCAGGCCGCGGCTTCGCACAGTCCGGCGGCGTCGCCAAGGCTGTCGCCGACAAGGTCAAGGAGTGGCACCCCGATATGGACGTCAAGATCGCGTCCGCACAGGGCCTCGCCGAGTGCAAGAAGCTGCTGATGCTGGCCAAGGCCGGCAAGTACAACGGCTACCTGCTGGAAGGCATGGGCTGCCCCGGCGGCTGCATCGGCGGCGCCGGCACCATCGCCGACCCCGCCCGCACTGCTGTCGCACTGAACAAGTACGTCAAGGAGGCTCCGTTCCAGGACCCCGAGCAGAGCCCCTTCATGACCAGCATCCACGTGCTGAAGGACGACCCCAACTTTGAGGTCTGAGTTTTCCTGACTTCTGCCGCCTCCCGTCCGCCGGGAGGCGGCTTTTTTGTGTCTTCGGCAAAGTCTGCGTTTTTTCTTCCATAAGATGTGTCTTATGTGAAACATTTTTGTGAAAGCCTCACAAGCCGGATTGACTTTTTCTTCTGAATATGTTATTTTTGCGGTGACAAATTCCTTCGCGTTCCGTTTTGGAACGCACAGAGCCGCCTCTGCGGCTGGAAAGGTCGATTCTTGAATATGACGATTTCTTTGAAGCATACGGGCAGACGCACCGGGGCGCTCCTCGTCTCGCTGCTGCTGCTTCTGACGCTGGCGGTCAGTGCCAGTGCCGCCGCCGTCAAGATGACAGTGGGCGTCCGGTTCTGGCGGGAGTCCGGGGACAAGGAGTCGATGGCCGACAGTGCCGTAGACACCACCCGCGAAGCTACCCTTACCCGCCAGCCCAACGGCACCTTCACCCTCGAGCTTCCGGTCAAGCAGCTCTCTTCCATGAACATGACCGGCAGTCTCACCGGCATCGCCATCGGCGAGGTGAACTATGACGGCACTCTGAGCGGCGACCTGTCCGACGGCACCGCCGTGCTGACCCTCAAGAACCTGCCCGCCTCGGTGCTCACCGGCAGCGATTCCAACAAAGCGCTGGCCGTGACCTGCAGCATCAAGATGGACACCATTCTTCTCGGCGACATCACTACCAGTGCGAAGATGTCCGTCTGGGTCGAGCGCTGAAAAAACCAACAGCATAAAAAGCGCCCCGCAGCTCGTAACAGAGCTGCGGGGCGCTTGCGTTGTTTCAGAAAAGGTTTACTCAGCGATGATGCTCTTGCCGGTCATCTCTGCCGGGACGGGCAGGCCGATATAGGGCAGCATGGTGGGTGCGATGTCGGCCAGGCAGCCGCCCTCGCGCAGCTTCACATCCCCGCAGCCGATGGCCACGAAAGGCACGACGTTGGTGGTGTGGGCGGTGAACGGAGTGCCGTCGGGGTTCTTCATCTTCTCGGCGTTGCCGTGGTCAGCGGTCAGGAAAGCGCAGCCGCCAGCGTTCAGCACAGCGGTGACGACCTTCTCGACAGCAGCGTCCACAGCCTCAACGGCCTTGACAGCAGCCTCAAAAACGCCGGTGTGGCCGACCATATCGCAGTTTGCGAAGTTCAGGATGACCACGTCGTACTTGCCGCTCTCGATGCGCTTGACGCACTCGTCGGCGACCTCGGGGGCGCTCATCTCGGGCTTGAGGTCGTAAGTAGCCACCTTCGGGCTGGGGATGACACAGCGGTCCTCGCCCTCGTAGGGAGCCTCAACACCGCCGTTGAAGAAGAAGGTAACGTGAGCGTACTTCTCGGTCTCGGCGATGCGCAGCTGGGTCTTGCCGTTCTCAGACAGGTACTGGCCCAGGACGTTCTTCAGCTCAACAGGAGGATAAGCGACCTCGCAGTTGGGCATGGTGGCGTCATACTCGGCCATGCAGACGTAGTGGACCTGCTTGCGGCCGCCGCGGCGCTCGAAGCCGGTGAAGGCGTCGTCGCAGAAGATGCGGGTCATCTGACGGGCGCGGTCGGGGCGGAAGTTCATGAAGATAACGGTGTCGCCGTCCTGCACACGGCCACCCTCGCAGGTGACGCAGGGCAGAACGAACTCGTCGGTCTTGTCGTCGGCGTAGGATGCCTCGATGGCCTCCTGCGCGTTGGCGGCGTGGTTGCCCTCGCCGTAGACGAAGGCAGCGTAAGCCTTCTCCTCGCGGTCCCAGTTGTTGTCGCGGTCCATGGCGTAGTAACGGCCGGAGACGCTGGCGATCTTGCCGATGCCCAGCTCATCCAGCTTGGCCTGCAGGTCGGCAAGGAAGCCCTTGCCGGAGTGGGGGTCGGTGTCGCGGCCATCGGTGATGCAGTGGAGGTAGACTTCCTTTGCCCCCATCTGCTTTGCCATTTCCAGCACACCGAACCAGTGGTCAGCGGGGCTGTGGACGCCGCCGGTACCCACCAGACCCATCAGGTGGATGGCCTTGCCGGCGTCGATGGCAGCCTTCATGTTCTTGACGAGGACGGGGTTCTTGAGCATCTCACCGTCGCGGATGGACTTGGTGATGAGGGTCAGCTGCTGGTAGACGATGCGGCCGGCACCCATATTGGTGTGACCCACCTCAGAGTTGCCCATCTGGCCGTCGGGCAGGCCCACAGCCATGCCGGAAGCGTCGATGGTGGTCATAGGATATTTTGCCATCAGAGAATCAATGAAAGGCTTCCTGGCTGCGACCACGGCATTGCCGTAGGTCTCGTTGGGGGTCCAGCCAAAGCCGTCCATGATGCAGAGCAGAACAGGTTTCTTGGACATAAAATAGGATCTCCTTTGAAAATTCAACAAACAGCGCCCGGCTCCCTGCCGGAAATGCGGCGCAGCCGGGCGCAGAGAGAACGATTTTTACCGCTCAGGGCTTAGCCCTTGGTGGCAGCGTTGACGATGACAGCAAAGTCAGGAGCCTTCAGGGAAGCACCGCCGATGAGGCCGCCGTCCACGTCCTTCTTGCTCAGCAGCTCCTCGCAGTTCTTGGCGTTCATGCTGCCGCCGTACTGGACGGTGGTAGCCTCGGCCACAGCTTCGCCGTAGACCTCGCCGATGACCTTGCGGATCTGAGCGCAGACTTCCTCAGCCTGGTCGGCAGTAGCGGTCTTGCCGGTGCCGATGGCCCAGATGGGCTCGTAGGCGATGACGACGTTTGCCATCTGCTCGGCGGTGACATCGCGCAGGGCGATCTTGGTCTGCATCCGGACCAGCTCCTCGGTAACGCCCTCCTCACGCTGCTGCAGGCTCTCGCCCACGCAGATGATGACCTTCAGACCGGCGTTCAGAGCGGCCAGAGCGCGCTTGTTGACGGTCTGGTCGGTCTCTGCGAAATACTGACGGCGCTCGGAGTGGCCGACGATGACGTACTCAACGCCCAGATCCACCAGCATATCCGCGCTGATCTCGCCGGTGAATGCGCCGGACTTCTCGAAATGGACGTTCTCAGCACCCACATGGATGTTGGTACCCTTGGTCTTTGCCACAGCAGTGACCAGGTCGGTATAGGGAGTGCAGATGACGACCTCGCAGGATGCGTCCTTGACGGCGGGGATGAGCTCGTCCACCAGAACAGCAGCCTCGGAGGCGGTCTTGTTCATCTTCCAGTTGCCAGCAATAATGGCCTTGCGCTTTGCCTTATCCATGATACGTTCTCCTTACCTTATTTACCTTTATAAATAAAAGATGCGGCGGCGAAACAGCCGCCGCACCGTTCATGATGCTGTGATGATTATGCGTTCTGGATGACTGCGATGCCGGGCAGCTCCTTGCCCTCCAGATACTCCAGAGAAGCGCCGCCGCCGGTAGAGATGTGGGTCATCTTGTCGCCCAGGCCCATCTGCTGGACAGCTGCTGCGCTGTCGCCGCCGCCGATGACGGTGGTAGCGTCGCTCTCAGCCATAGCCTTGGCCACGGCCAGAGTGCCGGCAGCCAGAGTCGGGTTCTCAAAGACGCCCATGGGGCCGTTCCAGACGACGGTCTTGGAAGCCTTGACAGCGTCGGCGAAGAGCTTCATGGTCTCGGGGCCGATGTCGCAGCCTTCCTTGTCAGCCGGGATAGCGGTGACAGGGACGACGGTGGTCTCGACAGGAGCGTCGATGGGGTCGGGGAAGTTCTCGACGCAGGCGGTATCGACGGGCAGGAGCAGCTTGACGCCCTTCTCCTGAGCCTTTGCCATCATCTCCTTGCAGTAGTCCAGCTTGGAGTCATCGCACAGGCTCTTGCCGACCTCATAGCCCTGAGCCTTGATGAAGGTGTAGGCCATGCCGCCGCCGATGATGAGGGTATCGACCTTCTCCAGCAGGTTGGAGATGACATTCAGCTTGTCAGCGACCTTTGCGCCGCCCAGGATGGCGGTGAAGGGACGGACGGGATCGTTCACGGCATTGCCGAGGTACTTGATCTCCTTCTCCATCAGGTAGCCGACAGCGGTGTCCTTGATATAGTCGGTGACGCCTGCGGTGGAGCAGTGTGCGCGGTGGCAGCTGCCGAAGGCATCGTCAACGTATGCGTCTGCCAGAGAAGCCAGATCCTGAGAGAACTCAGGCAGGTTCTTGGTCTCTTCCTTGCGGAAACGGGTGTTCTGCAGCAGGACGACGTCGCCGTTGTTCATGGCAGCGACAGCAGCCTTTGCGTTCTCGCCCACGACATTGTCGTCGTCAGCAAAGACAACGGTCTTGCCCAGCTTTGCGCTCAGAGCCACAGCAACGGGAGCGAGGCTGAACTTTGCCTCGGGGCCGTTCTTCGGCTTGCCCAGATGGCTGCACAGAATGACCTTCGCGCCGTCATTGACCAGCTTCTGGATGGTGGGCAGCGCCGCATTGATGCGGTTCTCGTTGGTGATGACGCCGTCCTTCATGGGGACGTTGAAATCACAGCGGACAAGGACCTTCTTGCCGCAGTAGTTCTGATCGTCGATCGTCTTTTTACCTAAACCCATAGTGATTATTCTCCTCTCAATTCATTCTTCGGAATCGAATTTCGCTCACTCTCGGGGTCTTAGCCCCTATGACACTATTATAAACAAAATGTGTGTGTATTGCAAGGACGGAGGATGGATAATTTATTAACAAACTTTTCCCGTGATATTCGGGAATTGTGTCTATTTTGACAGTAGTCCGGCCGGCTGCCAAAACGCCGCAGGCGGTCTCCCCTCCTGCGGCGCTTGAAACGGTCAACTTTAATCCCGACGGAACAGGCCGCGGGTGTGGACCTTGTCCTACGACACAAATGCAATAAACTGCGGTATTGACTTTGTTGTATCATGAAGCGGATGAGGTGGCAAGTATCAACAAACAAAAACACCCTTCCCCTGCGGCGTACCGCAGAAGGAAGGGTGTCAAACTCACGGATCAGGCTTCCCGCTTATTCAGCAGGGCACCTCAAGCACTTTTGAGCGTAGAGCTGTAATTAGCAGTTCTCAGCGAAGTACTTGATGGTACGGACCATCTGAGAGGTGTAGGAGTTCTCGTTGTCGTACCAGGACACGACCTGAACCTGATAGGTGTCGTCGTCGATCTTAGCGACCATGGTCTGGGTAGCGTCGAACAGAGAGCCGTAACGCATACCGATGACGTCGGAGGAGACGATCGGATCCTCGTTGTAGCCGAAGGACTCAGAAGTAGCAGCCTTCATAGCAGCGTTGATGGACTCCTTGGTGACATCCTTGCCCTTGACGACTGCGACCAGCAGGGTGGTGGAGCCGGTGGGAACAGGCACACGCTGAGCAGAGCCGATCAGCTTGCCGTTCAGCTCGGGGATGACCAGGCCGATAGCCTTAGCAGCACCGGTGGTGTTGGGAACGATGTTCTGTGCGCCAGCACGAGCACGGCGCAGATCGCCCTTGCGCTGAGGACCATCCAGGATCATCTGGTCGCCGGTGTAAGCATGAACAGTGGTCATGATGCCGGAAACGATGGGATAGGTCTTGTTCAGGGTGTCGGCCATGGGAGCCAGGCAGTTGGTGGTGCAGGAAGCAGCGGAGATGACCTGATCCTCAGCGGTCAGGGTCTTCTCGTTGACGGAGTAGACAATGGTCTTCAGGTCGTTGCCTGCGGGAGCAGAGATGACGACCTTCTTGGCGCCAGCCTGGATGTGAGCCATGCTCTTCTCCTTGCTGGTGTAGAAGCCGGTGCACTCCAGAACGACATCGACGTTCAGCTCGCCCCAGGGAGCGTCCTTTGCGTCCTTAACAGCGTAGATCTTGATCTCCTTGCCGTCGACGATGATGGAGTCCTCGGTAGCCTCGACGGTGTGCTTGCCCTCGCCGATCTTGCCGCAGAAGGAACCCTGAGCGGTATCGTACTTCAGCAGGTGAGCCAGCATCTTGGGGCTGGTCAGGTCGTTGATAGCGACGACCTCGTAACCCTCAGCATCAAACATCTGACGGAAAGCCAGACGGCCAATACGACCAAAACCATTGATAGCAACTCTAACAGCCATGTTAATAGTACCTCCTAAATGTTCTTACCCTGATTCGGATAATTCACGGTACTCTTATTTTAGACCAAAACGGCCAAACTTTCAAGTGCCTGCCAAAAAATTAACAAGTCGTTTTCATACTTTTTTGCTTTTGTACTATTTTCTCGGGGAATAGGGTGTCGTTTTGAGCAATTCAACCAAGCGGCTGCTGACGCATTTATGCATCCTGCTCAGTCCTTGTGCAGCGCACAGCGCTCAAGGCTCCCAAAGCGCCCACACAGCACAGCCCCAGCCGGAACAGCAGCGTCGGCGTCAGCAGAGCCCCGCCGCCCTCCTGCACGAGGGTCTGCAGCACGGTGGGCAGCTCCCAGCACAGGCAGAGGGCAAACGCCGCCAGCCCGCCGGCGCAGAGGGTGCGCCCGTCGGACGTGCCGGGCAGGTAGAGCGCCCGGGCCAGTGCCGAGAGGAACATCAGCCCCGCCAGCAGCTGCCAGACCATCGCCGTGGGGGCCACCCGGTGCCAGCTGGAGCTGTTTTCCATAAAGCGGGCCAGCACGCACCAGTAGAACACGGCGCTGCCCAGCACGGCGGGCGTCAGACTGCGGGTGGGGGTCTTCCAGTCCCTCCGCAGCCAGCTCAGGCCGAGACCGATCATCCAGAACGCGCACAGCGCCTCCAGCGCGGCCCGGATCAGCATTGCCACGCTGCTCCCCATCCAGAAGACGCGCAGCACAGCAGCCAGGCCATAGCAGACGGCCGCCGCCAGTGCCACGACGCCGGAAGGCGTGCAGTGGCCCCGCAGCGCGCCGGCCTGCGGCTTACAGCAGCGGCCCGCCGCCACAGCGGTACCGACGGCCACGGCCAGCGCACCGTACCGCAGCCAGACCGAGCCGACGATGCACAGGCCCGTTTCCGCGTCGGTGAGAAGGGCCAGGTCGATGCCCCGGAAAACGCCCAGCGCTGCGCTCAGGAAAAGCGAAACCATGATAAAAAAGTTCATCTGTAATCCTCAAATCTTTATCCCCTTTTTTCGGGGAAAATCTCATAAGTGTATGATAGCGCGTTTTGGGCAGAAATGCAAGGCATTCCCCTCTTGTGCGCTTTTTTGCCGACGGAGGCCGGTATACTGAGTCCAGAAGTCTGTCCAGGAGGGAGATATGCCCCATGAAAAAAGCCTTTCTGCTCCTCTGCGCCCTGCTCCTCGCGCTGGGCAGCGCCCTGCCGCTGGCAGGCTACCGGCTGGCCCGGGCCGTGCTGAGCCGCAGGGCGGACGTTCCCCCTGCCCCGGCGTCCAGCACCTCCGCCGTATCGGAAGCCGCGCCTGCCGCTTTCGAGGGAGACGCAGACGTCTTTTTCATCGAAGACCTGAGCACCGGCGAGGTGCAGCAGGTGCCGAAGCGGGACTACCTCATCGGGGCCGCAGCAGCTGAAATGCCCCTCACATGGCCGGACGAGGCCCTCAAGGCGCAGATCGTTGCGGCCCACAGCTACGCGCTCTACTGCCGCGACCACGCCTCCGCAGCCAACGGCAGCTGGCCCTTTGCCCACCCCGCCCGGGGGTAGTTGTCG
>OATA01000355.1_pt1 | contig 56908 bp, 41 predicted proteins | sample 1516451 | NCBI WGS metagenome assembly OATA01 (sample SAMEA2579905, study PRJEB22360) | human gut metagenome | biome: human gut; feature: human-associated habitat; material: faeces | place: Denmark | collected 2008/2010 | reverse complement strand
TCGCTTCACTGCCCCTGCGCGCGGTAGCGGGCCTCGGTGGCTTCCTTGGCCGACGCCCACCAGTCGCGGTGTTCCGCATACCAGTCGATGACGTTGCGCAATCCGCTAGCGAAGTCGGTGTGCATCGGCGACCAGCCCAGTTCGGCGCGCAGTTTGGATGCGTCGATCGCGTATCGTCTGTCGTGCCCGGGCCTGTCGCGCACCCAGTCGAACGCATCTTCCGGCTGGCCCATCAGCTGCAGGATCATGCGCAGCACGGTGATGTTGCTCATCTCGCCGTCCGCTCCGATCAGATACGTTTCGCCGATGCGCCCGCGGGTGAGGATCGCCCACACTGCGCGGGAGTGGTCTTCCGTATGTATCCAGTCGCGCACGTTCTCGCCGGTGCCGTACAGTTTCGGCCGCGCGCCCTCCATGATGGAGGTGATCTGCCGTGGAATGAACTTTTCCACATGCTGGTACGGGCCGTAGTTGTTGGAGCAGTTGGAGATGGTGGCGCGCAGACCGTATGTGCGCACCCATGCGCGCACCAGATGGTCGGACGACGCCTTCGAGGCGCTGTACGGGCTTGAGGGACGGTACGGCGTGTCTTCCGTGAAACGCGCCGGATCGTCCAACGCCAGATCGCCGTATACCTCGTCAGTGCTGATGTGGTGGAAGCGCACGTCGTGTTGCCGGGCGGCCTCCAACAGCCGCATCGTGCCTTCCACGTTCGTGCGGATGAACGGTTCGGGATTGGCGATGGAATTGTCGTTGTGCGATTCCGCAGCGAAGTGGACAATGGCGTCGTGACCGGGCACGATACGCTCCAATAGCGCGACGTCGCAGATGTCCCCTACGACAAGATCGACCTGCGACGGCGGCAGGCCGGCGATGTTCTCCGGATTGCCGGCGTACGTCAGCTTGTCGAGCACGGTGATGTGCGCGTGTGGATGGTTCCGCGCCACGTATCGCACGAAGTTCGCGCCAATGAAGCCGCATCCGCCGGTCACTAGAATATTACGCGGCTCGAATACGCCGCTGCACGCCATGCTGTTCACCATTCCAGCATACCGTCGCATGCCAACGGCTGCGGCGTTCGGGTCCGGGCGCGGACGCTATCTTGCACGGATTCACCGGTAATGAGTCCAAGGAGAGGGCTTTGGCCCCAGCTTCCTCCCTCGCCGGCGGGCAGCACGCGCATCGACAATCCGCTCTCATGAGCCCGCACCGCCGTCATCAGGACTGCGGCAGCAGAATCTCCGTGGTGGAGGCGCCGTCCTCGAAGTTGCGACTCAGGTAGCCGCCCGCAGCCTCGATGATCTGGTCGATGTGGACCAACCCGAAACCGTGCCCCTCGTCTGATTTGATGGTGCGGAAGCGTCCACCGACCTTGCGCTGCTTGCCGCCCGAGGAAGCGTTGGTGAACGAGATGTACAGCTGCGTGCCCTTCATGTCCATATACACGCGAATCATGCAATCGGCTTCAGGCAACCCGTCGTTGGCCTCGATCGCGTTGTCGAACAGGTTGCCGAGGACGCAGCACAAATCGAGTTCCGAAATGCGCAGCTTGATCGGAATATGGGCGTCCACGCGCACGTCGATGCCATGCGCCTGCGCAAGCGACATCTTGCTGCTCAGAATCGCGTCAGCCATCGCATTGCCGGACTTGATCGGGGTATCCAACGTCTTCATCGTCTGAAGGTGATTACGGTAGTCATGCCGCCACATGCGCATCTGACGGTACATGTTCTCGACCTCGCGGTAATGCGTGTCGACCAGCTCGCGCTGATATGCCGCGATGGCCCTGTCGGCCTTGCCTCGCCCACAGAACCACATCGTGCCCCTCCTTTGCGTTCTGCCCCGTCCAGCCGGGGACGGCTTTCCGGCACCCTGCCGGCCGTGAGCCGGCCATGCGTAATCATGTCTGGTCTATGATTGCCCGATTCAACGGCTCGTACGCCCCACGAGGCAGTGGCAGCGTCGTCCCGTCGGTCAATTGCACGGACGACCTGCCCACGCAGCGGATTCGCCGCAGGTTCACGATCATCGCGCGTCCCACCCGGCAGAATCCGTCGCCGAGCTCGGCCTCGAACTCGCCCAGCGGGCGTTTCACCGTATAATCCCGGTCGGTGTGCACCGTCACATAATTACGGCGCACGTCAAGATAGCGGATGTCGGCCAGCGGAATACGCATCAGCCCTTCCGCGCATTGCAGATCAAGGCACTTGGAATCGCGGCGCATGCGCGCGACCGCCTTGTCGAGCACGTCGAACAGCTTGGCCGCATCCACCGGTTTCATCAGGTAATTGAGCGATTCGACGTCGTATCCTTCGGCGATGTAATCCGAATACCCAGTGACGAACACGATCTGCATCGTGCCGCCCGCCTTGCGCACGGCCTTCGCCAACGCCACGCCGTCCATCGCGCCCATTTCGACGTCCAGCAGCAGAATATCGACGTCACGCCGCCGCTCATAGCGCGTCAGAAACCGCTCTGCCGACGGGAATACGTCTATCTGGCTCCAGCTGCCGAGCGGCCGCCCATGATGCGGTCAGCGAGCGCACGTACTGGGCGTCGACATCGCTGTCATCGCATATCGCAACGGAATCGTCATCATGACATACGAAATCGCGTCAATGCGGCCCTACCACCGGGCCAGCAGCGACGAAATCCGAAAATCATGCCTTCTTGGGCTTGAGCGCGGCCGGCATGGGCATGGGAATCGGCTTGCGCGGCATCGGCTTGGGCTTCGGAGCCTGAGATTCAGGTGCCTTCACAGCCGGCATTTCGCCACTGGTCGCCTTCGCCGCAGCCTCGGCAGCCCACTTGGCGTACTCGTCAAGGTCATCCTCAGCGACGGATCCCTGCGTATTGTCCACGGCGGCGTTCGCATCATGAGAATACGAAGCCTCGATATCGGCAAACGGATCGGGCGACCCCTCGCCCGGCTCCTGCGTGCTCAGCTCCTTGGCGAGCTCATCGTAATCGGTATCGGTGGTCAGGTACTTGAGCTTCCGGGCTATTTTCTGCTGTTTTGCTTTCTGACGTCCGCGGCCCATGTGACCCCCTGGCATGTAAATGTAACTATCAATTCATCACATAAGAGAGTACCACTTGTTATGAGAGAAATGGTTGTCTGCTTGGACTTTTACGATAAAAGCGATATTTTCGGCGTTTTGAAGCAAGCAAAGGGCGACTTATGACGGACCAAGAACAGCAGCAACTGACCGCAGCGGGCAACGAAATGAGCGCCAGCTTCCTGGCCGCGAAGAAGCGTTCGGACGCCACGCTCGCCAAACTTGAAGCCGAGCCGGGCAAATTCACGATGCTCACCGGCGACCGCCCGACCGGCCGCCTGCACCTCGGCCACTACTTCGGCTCCATCAAGGAGCGCGTGGCCATGCAGAACCGCGGAGTGAACACCAACATCATCATCGCCGACTACCAGGTCATCACCGACCGCGACACCACTGAGCACATCCAGGACAACGTGCTGAACCTCGTGCTCGACTACATGGCCGCCGGCATCGACCCGACCAAGACCATGATGTTCACCCACTCCGCCGTGCCGGCCGAGAACCAGCTGCTGCTGCCGTTCCTCTCCCTCGTCACCGAGGCCGAGCTGCACCGCAACCCCACCGTGAAGTCCGAGATGGAGGCCTCCGGCCACGCGCTGACCGGCCTGCTGCTCACCTACCCCGTGCATCAGGCGTGCGACATCCTCTTCTGCAAGGCCAATGTCGTGCCGATCGGCAAGGACAACTTGCCGCACGTGGAGATCACCCGCACCATCGCCCGCCGCTTCAACGAGCGCTACGCCAAGAAGAACCCGGTGTTCCCCGAGCCCGCCGCGATCCTTTCCGACGCACCGGAGATACCGGGCCTCGACGGTCGCAAGATGAGCAAGTCGTACGGCAACTCCATCATGCTGGGCGCCACCGCCGAGGAGACCGCCAAGCTCATCAAGAAGAGCCCGACCGATTCCGAGCGCAAGATCACCTTCGACCCCATCGCCCGCCCGCAGGTGTCCGCGCTGCTGACCACCGCCGGACTGGTGACCGGCCGCGCCCGGAAGGACATTGCCGCCGAAATCGGCGATGCGGGCGCCGGCGCGCTCAAGGCGTACGTGATTGAGTCCGTGAACGAGTTCCTCGCCCCGCATCGCGAGCGCCGCGCAGAGCTCGCCAAGGACATGGACTCCATCCGCGACATCCTGCACGACGGCAACGCCCGCGCCAACGCCATCGCCGAGGAGACCCTTGACCAGGTGCGCGAGGCCATGGGCATGAAGTACTGATTTTCCGGCAGTCGAACGCAATGATTGCATCAGGCCCCCTTCGTCACTCCGCCCCGAGGCACGCGACGAAGGGGGCCTTCCCATAACGGTGTCGCCCTTCGGGACAGAAAGCCGTCTGCACGCCCCTGCCCCAACCCGTCGAACTCGCCGAGATAAGGCTATCTGCGTTTCGAGGGGTTGATTTGGACCGCGCCGAATATCTATCTACGTTTCAAGGGGTTGGTGCCAAAGTATAAACGCACCTCAAACCGCATGACCCCAATGGCATTTCACCGGCAATACTCCGGGTATCGCGTTTCGGCAACCCCCTGAAACGCAGATAGATGCCCAGAGGACGCCCAATCAACCCCTTGAGACGCAGATAGCGTCACAGAAGACGCCATCCGGTCAAGGCGCAGCCAGCTACAGCCCTCCGCTTCTCTCTCCAACGCAATCGCATCAGCGCAATCGTGCGATTCCGCACCCCTGCCTTCGATCACGCGATACCGTCAAGGTCATCCGCGTCAGGAAAATCGGCATTGGCGTTCGGGACTCGCGGCAGCAATGGTTCAAACCCTATCCGCTCGTACAGTGGCTTGCGTCTCATCGCTCTGGCATCGCACACCTGTTGGATGGTCTTCCGCGCAGTGACGGGCACGGGAATTCCAGTGACCTCCTGAATCTTATCCGCGATCCGTCTGGCCAAAGCTTCCTCACTCCATTCATCACCGAGGTCAAGCTTGGTGACTTGGATATACCGCCACTTCTCGTCTTCGATTGCCTGCCGCCGGCGTGCATCTTCCAGCCATTGACCGGCGTGATGCCCTCCGTCGAACTCAATGCAGATCTTGTATTCCGGGTAAGCGAGGTCAAGATATACGGCCCGGTTCAGACGCTTCACTCCAATCTTGTAATTGACGCAGGGCGCGTCTATCCCGTATTTGAGGGGAACGAGTCGGGTGCGCGTTTCCATCGACGAATCCGTCCCCTCCTGAATCACACGCAACGCACGCCGGCAATTGGCATATCCGCGAAACATATTCGGCCGGCGGCCCGTCTCTTCAAAGACCGCTTCCGTGAATTCCCGCGCCGAATCCAGATATGCCGTCAGCTCCTCAATGGTCGTCCTGCGCAGACGCCCATCCCGGCGCATCATTGACTCCGCCAGTACGATCAGCTCTTCAAGATTCAGCCATCCGGCGAACATCGCCCATGTGCAGGCCGGAGACACGCACAAGCATTGCTCGACCATGACGACATCAACAGGGAAGGACCATGTCACTTCGTTTATGCCGACGAGATTGCGCCTTTCATTGGCACTCGGGACGACAACTGTAATACCGTTCAACATGGCGCGTCCTTTTGGCAGGCGCGGTATTTCAATCGCCTGAAGCTCCAGGGCCGTGGTCAAGGCGTATGGCGGCTGCCACCTGCTGCGCTGCTGGAATTCAGCGCACTGCTTCATACGCTGGTGCTTCAACTCCGTCAATTGCACCAGTGCGATTGATCCGCCCATGGTCGGCCGCTCCTTTGTGACTCGAATATTGCCGTGGAGCCGAGTGTAGGGAACCGGGCAGTTCCCCGTCTACCGCGCCTCAAAAAATGTGGACAAATGTGGATAAATGTGCGCAACGCGGTGGATAACTCACCTCGGCTCGGCGGAGACCGCGCATGAGGAAATCGCCGGCCGCCTTCTTTCGCACGGCTGTACACACCGGCGGGTTCTGTTCACAGAAGACTTGCATGTACACTGGAAAGACGATTTGAACGTGACGCCGAAGGTGACGCCACACAATTAGGGGGGTACGGTGAAGGGGATTGGTGTAACTGGCCAAGCAACCGAGGCGCGAACGGATATGTACGATGTTTCTGCCACATGCGCCCATGACCTTCTGATCTGATGCAGGATGGCAGGTACAGGCAATTATGACGATAATCACCAACGCGCGGTTCCCGGGCAGCGCCCGCCGCGTAGACATCGCGATCAAGGGCGGCGCGATTGCGGCAATCACGCCCGCCGGCTCCCGGATCTCGGCGACGGCAACCGGCGGCGCGGCGACTGGGCCTGACCGTGAGGGAGTCCAGTCTTGTGGGCGAGCTCGAATGGTTCGACGCCTACTGCAAGCTCGACAATGCGCCCGGAGCGGCGGAGGAGACGCTCGAACTGATTCGCAAGGCCGAGGCGGATGCCACCCGCAAAGGCGTGGTCGGCATCCGCGACTATGAGATGGCGGAAAACGTCGACACGTGGACCCGCCGGTTCTCCGCGGCGTCTCCCCGCCCGCGCGACGCTAACGATTCCGCTTGGACAGGCATCGATTGGGATGGCTCATTCACCCACGGCATCCGAGGATTGCGCGTGGAGGCGGGCGTGTATCCCGAACGGCTGGAGGATGCGATTGAAGCCGGCTGGAAGACGGGCGTCGAGCTGCCCGGCAGCGATGGACTGGGCCATGTCGGCGCGATGAAGATGATCTCGGACGGCTCGCTGAACACCCGTTCGGCGTTCTGCTCGATGCCGTATTCCGATATATTCCCCGACTTTTACGGCACGCTCAGTTACGCACCCGACCAGATCGAGACGTATTTCCACGGGGCGACATGCCATAGGTTCGCCATCGCGTGCCATGCCATCGGCGATGAGGCGAACACCATCGTGCTCAACGCGGCGGCGAGCACACACGCCCACGGTTCCATCGAGCACGCCCAGATGCTGAAGCCGGCGGATATTCCCCGATTCGCGAAGCTCGGGCTGACCGCCAGCATCCAGCCACAGCACGCCATGGACGATCGCGATGTCATCACGCGGTTCTGGGCGAATCCGGGTGGAACCCCTTACGCATTCAAGGCACTGCACGATGCCGGCGTCAGGCTGCGCATGGGGTCGGATGCGCCGGTTGCGCCGCTCGACCCGTGGATGGCGATATCGGCCGCTGTGTTCGGCACGGAAAGCTCAGACCGCGAACCGTTCCAGCCGGAGCAATGCCTGGATGCGCGCACCGCGCTGGCGGCTTCCACAGCCGTCGGCCGCGACCGCCCTGAGCCCGGAGATCCAGCCGACCTGGTGCTCTTGGACCGCGACCCGTATGCTGTCTCCACGCCGGAGGAGATGCGGGCGATGCCGGTGGCGGCGACCATGCTCGCAGGCCGTTGGACGTACTCCTCTTTGCACGGCGAATGATTCCCGACAAGGAACGCATGAGGATTCCTCACACGAATCCCATCGGGAACCGTCCGCCGCGCAGGCAAGGCGTCAGACGTCATACCGCCATGACTTATCGGTGATCACGCGGGCCATCGCCAAACCTATCGGCAGGCAGATAATCACCATGAACGCTCGGAACGCCCAGTCCAGCGCGTGCAGCGTATCGAACTGTCCGAGGTAGAACATCGCCCGGTACATATACAGACCGGGCACCATGATGACGATGGACGGCACAGTCAGGCATATGCGCGGATAGCCCAGATGCGGCGGCAGCAGGCCGTTGTGCACGGCGGTGCGCCATCCGGCAGCGAGCAGACCGGCCAGCAGCGCGCCGATGAACGCCCCGGCCTCGGCCGGCACCCCGAAATCAACCAGCGTCAGTCGCAGCGTGTCGGTGATCATGCCGATGGTGGCGGCGACCAGGCACATGCGCTGCGGCGAATTGAACATGATCGAGAAGCCCCACACGCCGAGGAAGGCGGTGACGGCCCGCAGCCCCGTGTTCACCCACGGATTGAGCCCCAGCGGCTCGAACCCGGTCGGGTTCAGATGCACGATCATGGCCACTCCCCAGCCTGCCAGCGTGGCCATCAGGATGATGCACAGCACGTATGCCACTCGTTGGATGCCGGACGGGAAGTCGATCTTCGCCATATCGAGGCCGCCCGTTATCAGCGGGAAGCCAGGGATGACGAACAGCATCGCGCCGATGTACGCGGTGTCATGCGTCAGCGCGATCGGGTCGAGCAGGCCGATCAGGCGCAGAGTGCCCGTGCAGGCGAGCGCAGCCAGGGCCACACACACGAACGTCACAAAAAACTGGTTGAGATGGCGGGCGAACAGTTTGCGGCGCAGCCAGTGGCCCAGTCCGGCGCCGACGAACGCGCCGATCATGTCGTACGGGCCGCCGCCGAGCAGGAACACGAAGGATGCGCAGGCGCAGGCGGACGCGAGTCCCGCGAAGGCCGGCGAATACAGCGGTTTGCGACGTTCGATCATGTCGAGTCGCTCGTGCGCCTGCCGTACGGTGACGCCTTGCGATTCGCCCACGGCTTTCCCGATATGGTCGAAATGCTCGGCATATTCCTTCGGCGGCTTGTGCCGACGATTCTTCCGCGACTGTTCCGCGGCCGCATCGCCATCGCCATGTCCGGCCGCGGCCGCCGCCTCGATATCGCGCATGTGCAGCGGACGTGCGGTGGAATCGCCTTCCCGCGCGCGTTCCGTGACCATTTCCAGCGCGTCGAGCACGGGATCGTCGGAACCTTCCTGGTTCTGCTCGGCCTTCTGCCGTTCCTTGAGCTGCTTGGACAGTTCGGCCGACACCTGCGAGGCGTCGCGCTTGTCGAGATGCTGCATCAGCCCTTCGGAAACGTCGGATTGGCTGTGGTACATAGAGCCTTTGCCGAGGTTGACGTTGAACCAGTCGGCGAAGTGCTCGAGCAGCCAGATGCGTTCGGTGTTGACGCCGGTGGTCGGCAGGTCGACGACTTCGGTGATGCGGTCCTTGCCGTCCGTGCAGGAGGCTTCGATGTCGGTGAGGTTCACGTCGGCGCGCACGTGCACGCCCAATGGATAGGCGATGCGGTGCATCATTTCGCGGACGCGGAAGCTGCCTGTTCCGGCGCCGAGGTCAAGCATGCCGACGCGGACGATCACGCTGGCTTTCGCCGCGATGCCGGCTTCGGTTACCGGCTTGTCCCAATCGCGTTCGATGTCTTCCATATCGAGCGGAATGGAGTGGGTGTGGAATTTGCTGACCGCCTTCGCGCTGCTGTCAACGCGTTCGGTGTTCTCATCATGTTCATGTAGTGCGCTCACACTATTCAGGTCTAACGTGTGGGCTGGTCGGATATTTTCCGAACATTCCCACATGCCCATTTTCCGGACATTCAATGTCCACGATGCGAACCATTCCGGCGTTTCCGTAACCAAACTGTCGATTTGCCGCGCCTACAATGGTCGAGCATTTACCCACCAAGCTTAGGGCTGTGGGCTCGCAACAGACGGCCAAAACAATCGCGGAGGTGCCGCGAAGGACCGACAGACCGAGCAACCCGATGGTTTGGAGAAGGAGGTCTGATGACAACTGAAAACGAACAGATCACGCCTGCGGACGCGGCTATCGTCTCGTCCGGCACCGGCACCAAGGGCCCTGAGGAGCGTGATCTTCCCGCATCCCTCAAAGAGGAAATGGATCTGTGTCTGCAGATTCTTCGCGAGGTGCTCGGTGAGTTCGATGAAAACCTGCTGGCCAAGTTCGATGAAGTGCGCGAACACGCGCTGAAGGCCAGTGACGAACGTTTCTCCGGCATTCTGACCGACACGAATCCCGATCAGGACGACCTGCAGAAGGTCGTCGACATCATCGACCAGACGGATGTGCATGAGGCACAGCTGCTGGCCCGTGCCTTCACCACCTACTTCCATCTGGCCAATCTGTGCGAGGAGAACTACCGTGTCTCCGTGCTGCACAGCCGTGAGAACGCCGTTGACGACACCCAGGCCGTCGATCCGGTGAACGAAATGACCTGCGCCTACCACCAGCTCATCAACGAGATGGGTCCGGCCAGGGCCAAGGAGCTGCTCGACCAGCTCGAGTTCCATCCGGTGTTCACCGCGCATCCGACCGAAGCCCGCCGTAAGGCCGTGGAAGGCAAGATCCGCCGCATCTCCCAGCTGCTCGAAGCGCATAAGCTGCTCGGCGGCTCGGACAAGAAGGAAAACTCCCGTCGACTCTTCAACGAGATCGACGCGCTGTTCCGCACCTCCCCGATCGCGCTGAAGAAGCCGACTCCGGTTGAGGAAGCCGACACCATTCTTGATATCTTCGACAACACGCTGTTCTACACCATTCCGCAGGTCTACCGTCGTTTCGACGACTGGGTCCTCGGAGACAAGGCCGGCCTCGTGCCGCCGGTGTGCCCGGCGTTCTTCCATCCGGGAAGCTGGATCGGTTCCGACCGTGACGGCAACCCGAACGTCACCGCCAAGGTGAGCCGTCAGGTGGCCCGCAAGTTCAGCGACCACGTGCTGGGCGCGCTGGAGATCGAAACCCGCCGCGTCGGCAAGAACCTGACGATGGAGGCCGAGACCACCCCGCCGAGCGCCGAGCTCAAGTCCCTGTGGAACCACCAGAAGGAAATGAGCGAGCGTCTGACCGACAAGGCCGCGCTGATCTCCACCAAGGAGCTGCACCGCGCCGTCATGCTGGTCATGGCAGACCGTCTGAAGGCCACCATCGACCGCGACGCCGACCTCATGTACCACTCCTGCGAGGACTACATCGCCGATCTGAAGACCGTGCAGCGCTCCCTCGCCGAAGCCAACGCCAAGCGTTCCGCCTACGGCCCGCTGCAGGACCTCATCTGGCAGGCCGAGACCTTCGGCTTCCACATGGTCGAGATGGAGTTCCGTCAGCATTCCGTCGTGCATTCCCGCGCTCTGGAGGACATCCGCGAGCATGGCCTGCACGGTGAGCGTGGCGAGCTGCAGCCGATGACCCACGAGGTGCTCGACACCTTCCGCGCGCTCGGTTCCATCCAGAAGCGCAATGGCATCAAGGCCGCCCGCCGTTACATCATCTCCTTCACCAAGAGCGCCCAGAACATCAAGGACGTGTACGAACTGAACCGTCTGGCGTTCTCCCACCCCGAGGATGTTCCGACCATCGACGTGATCCCGCTGTTCGAGCAGCTTGAGGATCTGCAGAACTCGGTGGACGTGCTTGAGGAAATGATCAAGATCCCGGAGGTCCAGGCTCGTCTGAAGGCCACCGGCGGCAAGATGGAAGTCATGCTCGGCTACTCCGACTCCTCGAAGGACGCCGGCCCGACCTCCGCCACCCTTGCCCTGCACTCCGCGCAGGAGCGCATCGCCAAGTGGGCCGAATCGCACGACATCGACCTGACCCTGTTCCATGGCCGCGGCGGCGCCGTCGGTCGTGGCGGCGGCCCGGCCAACCGCGCCGTGCTCGCACAGCCGGTCGGCTCCGTGAAGTGCCGTTTCAAGCTCACCGAGCAGGGCGAGGTCATCTTCGCCCGCTACGGCAACCCGGTGCTTGCAATCCGCCATGTGGAGTCCGTCGCAGCCGCAACGCTGCTGCAGTCCGCTCCGAGCGTGGAGAAGCGCAACACGGACATGACCAAGAAGTACGCCGACATGGCCAGCAAGCTCGACGAGGCCGCGCACAACCGCTTCCTCGACCTGCTGAACACCGACGGCTTCGCACCGTGGTTCTCCACCGTCACGCCGCTGACCGAAATCGGCCTGCTGCCGATCGGCTCCCGTCCGGCGAAGCGTGGTCTGGGCGCCAAGTCCCTCGACGACCTGCGCACCATTCCGTGGATCTTCTCCTGGGCCCAGGCCCGCATCAACCTGGCCGCATGGTACGGCCTCGGCACCGCGTGCGAGCAGTTCGGCGACCTGAACACCTTGCGTCAGGCGTACGAGGAGTGGCCGCTGTTCTCCACGTTCATCGACAACATCGAAATGTCGCTGGCCAAGACTGACGAGCGCATCGCCAAGATGTACCTCGCCCTCGGCGACCGTGAGGACCTCAACAAGAAGGTCCTCGACGAGATGGAGCTCACCCGCAAGTGGGTGCTCAAGATCGTCGGCGACGAATGGCCGCTGCAGCACCGCCACGTGCTCGGCCAGGCCATCCGCATCCGCTCGCCGTACGTGGATGCGCTGTCCGTCACCCAGGTGCTCGCCCTCGGCTCGCTGCGCAAGCGCGTGGACAAGGAAGAGCTCACGCACGGACAGAAGGAGAACTACACCTATCTGATCCTGTGCACCGTTTCGGGCGTCGCCGCAGGCCTGCAGAACACGGGCTGATCTTCGGATGACCGATTGACAAAAGCGAGCGGGGAGGTTCCGTGCCGATCGACGGCGCGGGCCTCCCCGCTCGCGTCATCCGCCCTAGACTGGCCGGCGGCGGGGCACGCCGGGCGGGTGTGCGGAACGGACGCACACGGAACGGGGCACCTCGGCTGATCGGAGGGGACATGGACAAGTCAGCGGATGAGCGCGGGAACACCGGACCAACGGACGGCATCAAGACGAAGGGCGACGCCGGGACACTGGATGCCAAGCTCATAATCACTCGGCGCATCCTATGGTGGATAGGACTGGTGCTGCTGCTCCCATTCACTCTGAATCTGGTCCATTTCGATGGCCCTTACCTGATGTTGGAACGTATCCTATGCGCCATTCCGCCAAAACTAGCAAGCGATCCGTCATCGATCGTCGGCCTTCCCTTGCTTGAGGCGGAATGGTTTCGAGAATTTTTGACACTGGCACTGGGCATAGCTTGCTGGTCTGTGGTTGGAATAACGAAATTAGCCGCAACCAACCCCTCGAGTCATGGAAGGAAGATCTTGGCTGTACGTATCTTCGCCGGAATCATCACCATCACCGTATTGATAGCCACGGGTATTACAGGATTCTTCCTCGCACTGGCACTCCTTATGTAGCAGCTTTCCATTCATCCACCAGAAGAATCCTAAGTAGAAGATAATGTGTGGGCAGATGTGGCATATGCCATATCTGCCCACACATTACACATTATGCGAACTACCGTCTTGGTTGAGCTATGAACGCGGCGAAAGCCCGAGCACTCACTTCAGCTTCTCTCTCAGCAGGAAGCTTGTCTGCACCAGCAGCCTTTTTTATAATAAACAAGGACCATACCCTTGCGTCTCCGACTACCTAAAATAAGGAGAACAGTGCAGTACATATATCTCACAGCACTTGCCCTGCTAGGATTATGTATGCTTATTTTTCCAAGGCAACTCTGGAAAATAAGCAATTTCCTCTGGACTCAAAAAGGAGATCCGAGCAATCTATACACATCCTTAATGAGAATAAGCGGTGCCGCCTTTCTTGTTTTAGCTCTTATTCTTTTCATCTTCTGCAGACTGCAGTAACACCTACCTGATCCTGTGCACCGTGTCGGGTGTCGCAGCAGGCCTGCAGAACACGGGCTGATTTTAGCCAGTTTCTTTCAGGGTCCCCGTTCGCACTGCCGATCGGGGACCCTTTTTCATACCTATATCTGCCTTATATATGGCAGAATCGGAGCCTTGTCATGAGCCTTCTCGCTTATATATGGCAGACCATCATGCGAAAAACCCACTTCGGGGGTACATTTTTCCGGTTTTTCACCTTTGGGACTGCCATACATAAGCGAAATATCACCGGACAGAACACGAAATCTGCCATACATAAGCGAGATATCGCTCTATTTCCCAGCGAACGGTCAGACCAAAACGTATGATGTTGGCTAGCCTGAACAATGAGGGGTGGAGTCAATGGCAGACGAACTGTTTGTAGACCAAGACGAGGTCGAAGGCACGGCAAGCGGCGTTTGGAGCCGCATGCTGGCAGGTAATCGCAGGTTTGCGGAGGGCAAACCGGAACATCCGAATCGTGGCGCTGAAGCACGCGAGGCACTTGTGGACACACACGCACCGGAAGCGGCCATACTGAGCTGCTCTGATGCGCGTGTCAGCCCCGATATTATTTTCGACGCAGGCATCGGCGATCTGTTCACCGTGCGCACGGCAGGGCAGGTCATAGACGATGCTGTGATCGCCTCTTTGGAATACGCGGTGGACGTGCTCGGCGTGCGGCTTTTGGTGGTGCTCGGCCACCAGAATTGCGGCGCGATCAAGCAGGCGAGCAAGGAATACGAGGCGCTGCTGCACGAGCTGACCGCCGACGCGGAGGATTCGCTGATGGCCGCCGACAGCATCGCCGACATCGACGAACGCATTATGAACGCGGAATCGCTGATGCTGCGCACGGTCGGTTTTTCGATTTGGCAGGCGCACGAATCGGAACTGGAATCGGCGGAGGATTTCGAGCGCGTGCACATCGCACGCACCATCGAACAGCTGGTGGAACGTTCCGAAGTGATCCAGCGCGCGCTGGCCGAGGATCGGCTGATGATCACGGGCGCACGCTACCAGCTCGATTCCGGCAAGGTGGAAGTGCTGAGCTTCTGACGATTTTCCGGAAAAAGACGGCTTCCGGATCCGTTGCGTCGCGCTGTTTTGACATGCCGTTGCTTTAGATTGGAATCATGTCGCTTGGTTTGAACATCCTTCTGATTTTCATTTTCCTGCTGCTCGGTTCCGTGTTCGCCGGCACCGAACTGGCGCTGGTCAGCCTGCGCGGATCGCAGATCGACCAGATGGAACAGGAGGATGCGCGCGGCAAGCGTGTGGCGCAGATCGCACGCGACCCGAACACGTTCCTGTCCACCGTGCAGATCGGCGTGACGCTGTGCGGCTTCCTGTCCGCGTCGTTCGGCGAATCCTCAATCGCCCCGTATATCGTGCCGGTCATCGAAGACTGGGGTGTGCCGCATAACGTCGCCGCTCCCCTGACCACCATCGCGTTGACGCTGATCATCTCGTATTGCTCGATCGTCATTTCCGAACTGGTGCCGAAGCGTATCGCCATGCAACGCAACGAGCAGATCGCGCGTGCCGTGGTGCCGGCCATCCATGTGTTCGCCAAAGTGTGCAAGCCGATCATCTGGCTGATCGGCAAGAACACGAACGGCATCGTGCGGCTGCTCGGCTTCGATCCGAACGAGACCGACAGCGAGGTGTCCGACGACGAGCTGCGCGTGCTCGTCAACACCAACACCAACCTCAGCAAGGACGAGCGCACCATCCTCGACGACGTGTTCGACGCATCCGAAACCATCGTGGCGGAGGTCATGCGTCCTCGTGCCGACGTCGCGTTCCTGGACGGCTCCATGCCGATTGCGGAAGCCGCCGCGTACGTGCGTGAAATGCCGTATTCGCGTTACCCCGTCACCGGCAAGGATTTCGATGACGTGCTCGGCTTCGTGCATGTGCGCGACCTGCTTGACATCCGCGATTCGAAGGCGAGAACCGTTGCCGACGTGACGCGTGAGGGCATTTCCCTGCCGGGCACGTCGAAGCTGCTGCCAAGCCTTGAGCTGCTGCGCAAACGAGGCATTCACCTGGCCGTGGTAATCGACGAATACGGCGGCACCGACGGCATCGTCACGTTGGAAGACATGACCGAGGAATTGGTCGGCGACATCCGCGACGAATACGACCTGCCGGAGGAAAAGGGCGGTGAACGCACAGAACGCGCCGCTTTCGTCAATGGCGTGGCCACCATCGAAGGTGGCATGACGATCGAGGATTTCGCGGATTTGACCGGCATCGAGCTGGAAGACGGCCCATACGAGACGGTTGCCGGCTATTTCCTGGCGCACACCGGCAAAATGGGCGAAGTGGGCGACGTGCTGTCGTCCGATGACGGTTATGACATGGTCGTCACCAAGGTGGACGGCCGTCGTATCGAAACGCTGGAAGTGCGTCGGCACACCGCCGATGAGGACGGTTCCGCGGCTGGCGATTCCGCGGCGGACGGCAAGTAACCCGAGCAGCCTCTTACAGCACCACCTGCCGGTTGATGTCGCGGCGCAACTGCCTCCATTGCGGCAGATAGGCGCTCATACGCCTTTGAAAGCCCTCTCCGTGGCCGTTCTCCCACAGGTGGGTCATCTCATGCACCAGCACGTATTCGAGGAATCTAGGGGCCATTAAACCAAGCTGCAGGTTAAGTCGGATACGTCCGGTCTTCGGCGTGCACGATCCCCAACGCGAACTCATCAGACGCAACGTGATATGCGTCGGCGTACGGCCAACGATCGGGCCCCATTTGGCAAGCAACACAGGCAATTGCGATTCGATGTTGCGTTGCGCCCGCGCCTTGGCCTCGTCCGTCCATACGAAAGCGGGCGGGTTGGCGGAAGCGCCAGTATCGCCAATAGTGCCGTTTTGCGCACGCTGCGCGTTGAGTTGCGCGTCTCTGGCCTGCCGCATGCTGCGTTGCGCCCGTTCGATCCACGGCTTGCGTTCCGTCACAAACCGTTCGATAGCACTTTGCGACATTCGTTGCGGCGCGGAGATGACGATATCCGCGTTCGGCGGTTTGATGCGCAGGTACATGTTTTTGATGGGTTTGCGCACGATGGCCACCCGCATGCCGGCGATGCTCGCCGTCGTTTCGGAAATCACGCGATTGCGGTTGCGATGCCCCACTCCCCTGCCGTTGCGGCCGTTACCGCCGTTGCGCTGCCCATATGTCATGCCTGCATTATGCCACGACACGCCGATGACACGGCGGCACTTGACTTTCCCTGTGATTCAAGTATCATTTCAATTCGTTGTGTTCAAGACACAGCAAGTTGGGCCCGTAGCTCAGGTGGTTAGAGCGCATCCCTGATAAGGATGAGGTCGGAGGTTCAAGTCCTCCCGGGCCCACAGGAAAAATGAAGCGGCCGCGAGCCGCTCTTTTTTTCTCACGGGGCTATAGCGCAGCTGGTAGCGCATCTGCTTTGCAAGCAGAGGGTCGCCGGTTCGAACCCGGCTAGCTCCACGGGGCTATGGCGCAGCTGGTAGCGCATCTCCATGGCATGGAGAGGGTCAGGGGTTCGAATCCCCTTAGCTCCACAGAATTGAAGGCTTCCGAGTAATCGGAAGCCTTTTTCGTATTCAGCCTCTTGTCGACCATCCAACGGACGCGATCGCCCGCAAACCAAATAAAACGGCCGCCTGCATACCCGCAAGCGGCCGGAATCATCAAATCAATAGGGGAGTGGCACCACGAATCGCAACTAGTTGCGGGCCGCGTTCTGCTTGGACAGCTCGTCACGAATCTGCTGCAGCAGCTGGACGGTCTGCTCTTCGGCAGACGGCTCTTCAGCGGCCTTTTCCTCGGCTTCCTTCTGCTCGGCAAGCTTGGTCTTGGCAAGCAGCGCCTCGGTCATGTCGCGGAATTTGTTGATCGGCACCAGAATGCAGAAATAGACGGCGACGGCGATGATGAGGAAATTCAGAATCGCGCCCAGCACTGCGCCGAACGAGACGGTCGCGCCGTTGAATGTGATCGCCAGCAGACCATCCATGTTCGGCTTGCCGAAGATCATGGCGATGAACGGATTGATGACGCTGTTGACGATCGCGTTGACCACGGTGGTGACGGCACCGCCCATGACGACACCGACGGCCATGTCGATCATGTTGCCGCGTGCGATGAATTTCTTGAATCCTTCGAACATTTTTGCTCCTGTTCTGCATTCGCGATTCCGTGAATCGCGTCAATGGACAAGTCTCTCTTTGGACGTGTCTCTCTTGCATGCCCGAATCCATCCTATATCCGCACGCTCCAGCCAAATCTTGAGCAATATCTTGTGCGTCTCACAATCAAGCACATAGAATGAAATCGCCGTATTGATAACCCAACTATCCCGAAGGGGAAAAATATGCTCACTGATGAGTACGTCAAGCGCGTGTACGCGCAGGTCGAGAAGCGCGATGGCGACCAGCCGGAGTTCCTGCAGGCCGTTCGCGAGGTCTTCGAAAGCCTCGAGCCGGTTGTTGAGAAGCACCCGGAATATGAGAAGGCGGGCGTGCTCGAGCGCCTCGTCGAGCCGGAGCGCGTGGTGAAGTTCCGCGTCGCCTGGACGGACGATGAGGGCAAGGTGCAGGTCAACCGCGGTTACCGCATCCAGTTCAACTCCGCGATCGGCCCGTACAAGGGCGGTCTGCGTTTCCACCCGAGCGTGAACGAGGGCGTCATCAAGTTCCTTGGCTTCGAGCAGATTCTCAAGAATTCCCTGACCAGCCTGCCGATGGGCGGCGGCAAGGGCGGCTCCGACTTCGATCCGAAGGGCAAGTCCGATGCCGAAGTCATGCGTTTCTGCCAGGCGTTCATGACCGAGCTGTGCCGTCACATCGGCCAGTTCACCGACGTTCCGGCCGGCGACATCAACGTCGGCGCCCGTGAGATCGGCTACCTGTTCGGCCAGTACAAGCGTATCCGCGACGAATACTCCGGCGTGCTCACTGGCAAGGGCCTCGAATTCGGCGGCTCCCTGGCTCGCACCGAGGCTACCGGCTACGGCCTGTGCTACTACACCCAGGAAGCCCTGCGCGTCCTGAAGAACGATTCCTTCGAAGGCAAGACCGTCGTCATCTCCGGCTCCGGCAACGTGGCCATCTTCGCCACCGAGAAGGCCCAGGTCCTCGGCGCGAAGGTCGTCACCGCCTCCGATTCCAACGGCTACGTCTATGATCCGGACGGCATCAAGCTCGACATCGTCAAGGACATCAAGCTCGGCCACCGCGGCCGCATCAAGGAGTACGCGGAGCGTGTTCCGGGTGCCGAATACCACGAGGGCTGCAAGGGCGTGTGGACCGTGCCGTGCGACATCGCGCTGCCGTGCGCCACCCAGAACGAAATCGATGAGGAGTCCGCCAAGGCCCTCGTCGCCAACGGCTGCAAGGTCGTGTGCGAAGGCGCCAACATGCCGTCCACCCCGGAGGCAATCGCCGTCTATCAGGACAACGGCCTGCTGTACGGCCCGGCAAAAGCCGCCAACGCAGGTGGCGTGGCTGTGTCCGGCCTTGAGATGAGCCAGAACTCCTACCGCCTTTCCTGGACGTTCGAAGAGGTGGACAACAAGCTCAAGTCCATCATGGAGAACATCGTCGCCAATTCCCTGGCCGCCGCCAAGGAGTACGGCCATGAGGGCGATCTGATGCTCGGCGCCAACGCCGCCGGCTTCGTCAAGGTCGCCAACGCCATGGTCGCCCAGGGCGTGCTCTGATCGTCTTTCACAATCCGTTTCAACGGTCCGTGCGATTCGTTCGCACGGACCGTTTTCATATGCGTTACGGCATAACGCGCAACGCAGTATGACGATTGCATAAAAGCGACCGCATAATCGCGATTACATAAGAAAAGACGGCGCCTCCCGAAGTAGGGAAGCGCCGTCTTCTTATGTTGCACGAACGGCTTACGTTGCGCAAGCGCCGTACGAACGCCGTATGACGAATCGATCAGTCGTCGCCGAGCGTCACGTGGATGCCGCCGACCAGCGTGCTCACCACGTTGTACAGCAGCGTGAGAATCACCACCAGCACGGTGAACAGCACCACTTCGATGATGGAGAAGATGGTGACCGCGCTCAGCACGGTGCTCAGCGAAAGCACGTTGGCAAGGTCGAATCCGCCGGCGTCAAGACCGGTGGAGGACACGATCTGCGTCACCTGATCAAACACGCCGACCACGTTCAGCAGCAGCCACAGCAGCGTCACCGCGACGATCTGGATGATGCCTCCCGCGATGGAAAGCATGAACGCCACCTTGGCCGCGGACCATGCGTCGATGCGGGTCAGGGACAGGCTCATGCGGCGGGCGCGAGGCGCGCCACGACGCGCTTTTTCACGAACCTTCACACCGCCGGACGCGGCGGCCATGTTCTCATGCGCCTGAGACTGTTCCGTACCGCTCAACGGCTGGCTGGATGCGGAACGGGCCACGCGTGGGGCCTGCGCCCCTGCCTGCGCCTGATGGCTTTCATTGTTCTCGCTCATCGTTGCTCCTTGCAGAATCTTGCCTACTTCTAGCCGAGGCTACCAGTTTTCGCAGACGATTCCCCGCCTGTGTCTCAGGCCTCTACATTCTCGCCATCGCCGGCATCGGAAGTGGCTTCCGTACCGGTTTCAGCGGAGTTTTCAGTAGTGGTTTCGGCTTGCGATTGCGCGGCTGCGTCGTTCTGGACTGCTCCGTTTTCCGCGGCGGCTTGCTCGGCGTCATCCTCGTCGGTCTCCTCGTTGCGTGCTATGGAGATGATTTCGTCGTTCTTGTCAGGCTTGGCGAGCGTCACACCCTGGGTGGTACGTCCGGTGCGCTTGACTTCGGCGACGTTGGAGCGGATGACCTTGCCGGACTTCATGATGGCCATGATCTGGTCGGATTCCTCCACGATCACGGCACCCACCAGGGAGCCACGGCCTTCGGCGAGCTGCACGGCCTTGACGCCGTAGCCGTTACGGCCCTGCAGACGGTATTCGCTGATAGCGGTGCGCTTGGCGAAGCCCTCGTTGGTGACCACGAGCAGATCCCTGTCGGAATCGCCCTGCACCACATCCATGGCCAAAAGCTCGTCGCCGTCGCGGAACTTCATGCCCTGCACACCGGCGGTCTGGCGGCCCATCGGGCGCAGCTGCTCGTCGTTGGCTTCGAACTTCAGGCTCATGCCCTGCTTGGAGACGAGGATGATGTCGTCGTCGGCGTTGCACAGCGCGGCACCGATCAGCTCGTCGGCGTTCTCGCCGTTCTCGTCGGTCATGAGTCGTACCGCGATCAGACCACCCTGACGCGGGGAGTCGTATTCGGCGAGCGCGGTCTTCTTGACCTTGCCGGAACGGGTGGCGAGCACCAAGTACTTGGCCACGTCGTAGTTCGGAATCGACAGCACGGTCTGGATCGTCTCGTCCGGGCCGAACTGCAGCAGGTTCGCCACGTGCTGTCCCTTGGAATCGCGGGAGCCTTCCGGCAGCTCGTATGCCTTCAGACGGTACACGCGGCCCTTGTTGGTGAAGAACAGCAGCCAGTTGTGCGTGCTGGTCAGGAAGAAGTGGTCCACCACGTCGTCCTCGCGCAGCTTGGCGCCCTTGATGCCCTTGCCGCCGCGGTGCTGCGCGCGGTATTCGTCGGCCTTGGTGCGCTTGATGAAACCGGAGTGGGTCACGGTGACGACCACGTTTTCTTCGGCGATCAGGTCTTCGACGTTCATCTCGCCGGAGTACGGCAGAATCTTGGTACGGCGTTCGTCGCCATACTTGGCGACGATTTCGTCCAGCTCGTCGCCGACGATCTTGCGCTGGCGTTCCGGCTTGGCGAGGATGTCGTTGTAGTCGGCGATCTTGCGCATGAGCTCGTTGTGCTCGTCGAGGATCTTCTGACGTTCCAGGGCGGCCAGTCGGCGCAGCTGCATGGCGAGGATGGCGTCGGCCTGCACCTCGTCCACGTCAAGCAGGTCCATAAGGCCCGTGCGGGCGGTCTCCGCGGACTCGGAGGCACGGATGAGGGCGATGACCTCATCGATCATGTCAAGGGCCTTCAGATAGCCCTGCAGGATGTGGTCGCGTTCCTCGGCCTCGCGCTTGAGGTAGGCGGTACGGCGTGCGATGACTTCGAGCTGGTGGTTTACCCAATGACGGATGAACGCATCCAGGGACAGCGTGCGCGGCACACCGTCGACCAGTGCCAGCATGTTCGCGCCGAAGGTCTGCTGCAGCTGGGAATGCTTGTACAGGTTGTTGAGCACGACCTTCGGCACGGCGTCGCGCTTGAGCACGAGCACGAGGCGCTGGCCAGTACGGCCGGAGGTTTCGTCGCGCATGTCGGCGATGCCTTGGATCTTGCCGTCGCGCACCGCTTCGCGGATGGACACGACCAGACGATCCGGGTTGACCTGGTACGGCAGTTCGGTGATCACGAGGCACATGCGGCCCTTGATCTCCTCGGTGTTCACCACGGCTCGCATGGTGATGAGGCCACGGCCGGTACGGTACGCCTGTTCGATGCCCTTATGTCCGAGAATCGTGGCGCCGGTAGGGAAGTCCGGTCCCTTGATGATGCGGATCAGGTTGTCGAGCAGTTCCTCACGGCTCGCGTCCGGATGGTCGAGCGCCCAATGCACGCCTTCTGCCACCTCGCGCATGTTGTGCGGAGGAATGTTGGTCGCCATGCCGACGGCGATGCCGGACGAGCCGTTGCACAGCAGGTTCGGGAAGCGGGCCGGCAGCACGGTCGGCTCCTGCGTCTTGCCATCGTAGTTCGGCAGGAAATCGACGGTGTCCTTGTCGATGTCACGCACCATTTCCATGGCGAGTGGCGCCATACGGCATTCCGTGTAACGCATTGCGGCTGCCGGGTCGTCGCCGGGGGAGCCGAAGTTGCCCTGGCCGTCGACGAGTGTGTATCGCATCGACCACGACTGCGCCATACGCACCAACGTGTCGTAGATGGCGAAATCGCCGTGCGGATGGTACTTGCCCATGACTTCGCCGACGACGCGTGCGCACTTGGAGTAGCCGCGGTCGGGGCGGTAGCCGCCGTCGTACATCGCGTAAATCACGCGGCGGTGCACCGGCTTCATGCCGTCTCGCACGTCCGGAAGGGCACGATCGACGATGACGGACATGGCGTACGCCAGATAGGATTCGCGCATTTCCTGCTGCAAATCCTTCTTCTGGACGCGTTCGCCGACCATCAGGCCATAATCGGTGTTGTCGGCCTCCTGCGGGCTCAACGGTTCCATGGAGCCGTCAGGCACGAACTGGCCGTCTTCGTTGCTGTTGTTTTCGTCTGCCAATTTCTAATCCTTGCTTTGAAGTCCTGCGAAACCCTACGCGTTTACGCGTCGATCCAGCTGACGTTGCGTGCGTTGCGCTGGATGAACAGACGACGTGGTTCGACTTCGTCGCCCATGAGCATGGAGAAGGTCTCGTCGGCCGCGGCCGCGTCTTCGATCTGCACCTGCTTCAGAATGCGATGGTCAGGATCCATGGTGGTCTCCCACAGTTCCTGGTAGCTCATCTCGCCCAGACCCTTGTAGCGCTGGATGCCTTCGCCCTTCGGCAGCTGGCGGCCCGCGGCCTTGCCTTCGGCGAGCACGCGGTCGCGTTCGGCGTCGGTGTACACGAAGTCGTGCGGGCCCTTGGTCCACTTGAGGCGGTACAGCGGCGGCATGGCCACGTACACGTAGCCGGCGGTGATCATCGGACGCATGTAGCGGAAGAACAGCGTCAGGTTCAGGGTTGCGATATGCGCGCCGTCCACATCTGCATCGGCCATGATGATGACCTTGTGGTAGCGCACCTTGTTGAGGTCGAAGTCCTCGCCGTAGCCGCCGCCGACGGCGGTGATCAGCGATTCGATGGTGTCCGACTTCATCATGCGGTCCAGGCTTGCGCGCTCGGTGTTGAGGATCTTGCCTCGCAGAGGCAGGATGGCCTGCGTGATCGGGTTGCGTCCCTGGATGGCGGAGCCGCCTGCGGAATCACCCTCCACGATGAACAGCTCGCATTCCTCCGGATTGTTGGACTGGCAGTCCTTGAGCTTGTCCGGCATGCCGGCCGATTCGAAGATCGACTTGCGGCGGGTGTTCTCACGTGCCTTCTTGGCGGCCAGGCGCGCACGGGAGGCCTCGATGGCCTTCTGGATGATGTTCTTGGCCTCGTTCGGGTGGGCGTCGAACCAGTCGCCGAGCTTGTCGGTCATGACGCGCTGCACGAAGGTCTTCGCCTCGGAATTGCCGAGCTTGGTCTTGGTCTGGCCTTCGAACTGCGGGTTGGTGAGCTTGACGGACACGACGGCGGTCAGGCCTTCGCGCACGTCGTCGCCGGACAGGTTCTCGTCCTTGTCCTTGAGGATGTTCTTCTCGCGGGCGTAACGGTTGACCAGCGAGGTCAGCGCGGCGCGGAAGCCCTCCTCATGGGTGCCGCCCTCGGTGGTGGAGATGGTGTTGGCGAAGGTGTGCACGGCTTCGGAATACGCGGTGGTCCACTGCATGGCGATTTCCGCGGAGATGCCGATCTTCAGGTCCTCGGCCTCGAAGTCGATGACGTCCGGTTCGACCGGGGTGGCCTTGCGGGACTTCACCAGGTAGTCGACGTAGTCCTTGATGCCGTCGTTGTACTGGTAGGTGACGGTCTGGAACTTGTCTTCGGTTTCGGATTCCTCGCCGGAAACCTCGTCGCCGGCCTGGTCGGGCTCGCGCAAATCGGTCAGGGAGATCTTCAGGCCCTTGTTCAGGAACGCCATCTGCTGGAAGCGGTTGCGCAGGATCTCGAAATCGTAGGTGGTGGTTTCGAAGATCTTGCCGTCGGCCCAGAAGGTCACGGAAGTGCCGGTGGACTCGCCTTCCTCCATCGGCTTGCCCTTGAGCAGACGCGCGGTCGGCTTCTGGTCGATGTAGGTCTGGGTCCAGTGGAAGCCCTGACGGCGCACTTCGATGTCCACGCGGGTGGACAGCGCGTTCACCACGGAGATGCCCACGCCGTGCAGGCCGCCGGAAACCGCGTAGCCGCCGCCACCGAACTTGCCGCCAGCGTGCAGCTTGGTCATCACGGTTTCGACACCGGAGATGCCTTCGCCCGGCACTTCGTCGACCGGGATGCCTCGGCCGTCGTCCACCACGCGCACGCCGCCGTCCGGCAGAATCGTCACTTCGATGTGCGACGCGTAGCCGGCAAGCGCCTCGTCGACGGAGTTGTCGACGATCTCATACACCAGATGGTGCAGGCCGCGAGGGCCGGTGGAGCCGATATACATGCCCGGGCGGATACGCACCGCCTCAAGGCCTTCCAGCACCCTCAGATCGGACGCGTCGTAGTGTTCCGGAGACAGCGAATCGTCAAGTTGCGCATCTTCGAGCTGGTCGTTCTGGATCTGATCCTGAATCTGATCTTCCTGCGTGTTTTCAGCTGATTCGTTCAGCGAATCCGCATCAAGGTCTGCCACAGAGATTCCTTCCTGCATTTTTCCCGCCATCAAGGGTCATTTCCGCAGGTGATACCACCTAGAACGCAAATAAAGGCCCCTTCTAGGCGTTTACATACACTGCTGGATATTCTACTCATGGAGGGGGACAGCGCGCTATAGACATTTGTCCTTGGAATTCAACGGTTTCCAACGGCTTCGGCATGGTTCCGAACGCGTCCGACGAGCCGGAAAACCTCCGTAAACCCCGTCGCAACGGCCTGTTTCACGCGCGCCACAATCGATCTCTCCTGTCAGAGAGGTCGATTGTAAGTCGACTTCGCAATAGCCCTCAGCAGCGAATCTTCCTTGAGATACGCCCACGGCTGAACCCTTGGCTCTGCGGGCCAGTGACCCTCACCTCATTGATGGTCAGACCTTCGAGTTTCCTGCGGATGGTGTCCGTCAGCAACGGCGTCATATACGACAGGGTGGTGGTCCAGGCCGGGCTGTCGCAACGTATCGTCAGCACGCCGTCTCGCAGGCTGGCGGGGTAGGAGTGCTTCGCGTTCTCCACGCCCACCACCTGGTCCCAATGGTCGCGCATCTGCGCCATTTTGAGGTGGGGTATCCATGCGCCGTTCGATGCCAGCAGATTGAACAGGCTGCCGACGGTTTCCGGATCGCGTCCGGGTTTGCCGAAGCTTTCCCACGCCTTGCGCGCGCGTTCCTCGCGTTCCTTGAGCCGCCCGGCACGGTCGCTGATGCGGTCGAACACTTCGGCCGGCAGTTTGCGTTGGTCGAGGTTCAGCAGTTCGCAGATTGGTGGTTTCGGCATTAGGATTCGGCCTCGATTCCTTGCGATTGCGCGCCACGTCCGGCGGCAAGCATGGCCGCCATCGCCGCGATATCGCCGTCCGTCTCCTGCGATTGCGCACGCAGCGCGGCAACGTCGATGACATGCGCCTCGCCTTGCGGAATATCGCTTGCCGCGGCGACGGTGATCAGCACCTGGTCCTGCCGTCGCGCGAAGTCGAGGATCTGCCCGCGACGGGACTCGTCGAGCTGGGCGAACACATCGTCGAGGATCACGATCGGCTTGACGTCGCGCTGCGCCGAAACCACTTCGTACAGCGCCATTTTCAAGGCCAACGCCATCGTCCACATCTCGCCGTTCGAAGCGAATTCGCGGGCTGGCATGTCGTTGAGCCGCAATGTCAGATCATCGCGCTGCGGTCCGATCAGATTCTGCCCACGGGCCACTTCGCCGGGGTAGATGCGTTGGAAATGACGGCTGATTTCCGCGGCCGGCTCGTCGAACAGAAGCACCTCGTCGAAGGACGGCTCATACACCAGGTCGGCCTGTTCCTCTTCGCCCGCCAGCGAAGCATAGATGCGGGTGAACGGCTCGCGCAGCAGTCCGATCACATCGTTCCGGTCCTTGGTCAATTGCACGCCGAGGGCGATGAATTGGCCGGTCCACACTTCCAGACCGCTCAGCACGGCCTGACGCCCGTATTCGGGGTCGATGCCGGAGCCGTCGGACAGCTGTTTGAGCAATGCGGCACGCTGTTTGGCAACGTGCGTGAACTGTTGCAACGACTGCGCATAACGGGGCAACAGCAGCGAAGCCGCCTGGTTGAGGAAGTTCCTTCGGGTGGCCGGATCGCCAGACACCAACCGCTGGTCTTCGGGGGTAAAGGACACGGAGGGGACCAAACCCACGATATCCCTCATATATTGCGATTTTCCGCCGTCCACGCGCGCCCTGTTGGCGCCTCGCGCGGCGATGGTGATCTCATATGTGCGCTGTTCGCCCGCATCTTCGACGTTGGCCCGGACAGTGGCGGAAGGGTGGCCTTTTTCGACCAGCGGCAGCGATGACGAGGTGCGGTGGCTGGAGCCGGTGGACAGCACTTCCACGGCTTCCACGATATTGGTTTTCCCTAGGCCGTTCGAGCCTTGGAGAATGTTGATTCCCGGTTCGAAATCAAGCACGCAATGGTCCCATGACCGGTAATGGTCGAGCGCGAGACGGGAGATATGCATGAAAACCGGGATTCCTTGAAGGCGATGGCATGGTGGCCCGGACGGGAACTTGCCGTCCGGGCCACAGGTGGAACGAAATCAGTTGTTGAAGCGCATCGGAACGAGCAGGTAACGGTAGTCCATGGATTCGTCGGAATCCGCTTCCTGCTGGCCGTTGAATTCCACGGGCTTGACCGCGGTGGTCATCTTCATGCGCACGAACGGCTCACTGATGGCGCTCAGGCCGTCGACCAGATAGGAGGGGTTGAACGCCACGGTGATGTCCTCGCCGTCCATGTCGATGTCGAGAATCTCCTTCGCCTGTGCTTCGTCGGCGGTGCCGGCCGACAGCGTCAGCTCCTGGCCAGAGAAGACCATACGGATCGGGGCGTTGCGTTCGGCGACCAGCGAAACGCGCTTGATGGCGTCGATGAGGGCCTGCTTGTTGATGACGGCATGAATCGGGTATTCATCGGCATACAGGCGGTCAACGGCCGGGAATTCGCCGTCGATGAGCTGGGAGGTGGACACGCGGCCGGCGTTCTCGAAGCCCAGCAGGGACGGGTTGTCCGCATCGAAATCGATGGTGACGTTCTGATGCTCGTCCAGCGAACGCGCCATGTCGCGCAGCAGCGAGCCACGGACCAAAGCGGTGGTGCTGATGGTCGCATCCTCCGGCGTCCAGGTGAAGCTGGAACGGGCCAGACGGAAACGGTCGGTGGAGCTCATGATGACCTTGTCGCCCTGGAACTGGACGCGGATGCCGGTGAGCACCGGACGGTTCTCCTCACGGGAGACCGCGACGGACGCCTGGTTGACGGCCTGAGCGAAGGTGGGGGAGTCCACCTGACCCAGTTTCGTCGGCACCACGGGCAGATCCGGATATTCGCTTTCCGGCATGAGCTGCATGGTGAAGGTCGACTTGCCCGACGTGATGGTCATCGTGGAACCATCAGTGGAAAGATAGGTTTTCGCAGCGGGCAGCGACTTGGTGATGTCGGCAAGCAGTTTGCCCAGCACCAGAACGCTACCGGCCTCGTCCACGCCGGCTTCGATGTGGTGGCGTGCGGAAATGGCGTAGTTGAAGGCGGAAAGCTGGAGTGTGCCGTCAATGGCTTCCAGACGGATGCCCGCCAGAATCGGGGTTGCGGGACGTGCGTCGATGACACGTGTGGTCCATGCCACGGCATCGGCAAGAGCTTGGGAATTGACTTCGACTTTCATGGGGTATTCCTCGTTTCGTTCGATTCACATGCCATTCTAGCGATAAGAGCAACGACGACGAAAGCGTGGGGAATTCCCCGCATTACGAGAATGACGATGAAAGTAAGAAAAACGTACTTTCGTAATAATAAGCCCTGTGGATAGTGTGGATAAGCTCGTTCAGCCCAAGCGCAGCAACGTCTCAGTACGAGGCGACATCTGTGGATAACTTCTGAGTCGAATGTGGATAAGAGCATGGGTTATCCACAGGCTCATGGCCGCGCAAAACTTATCCACAATTCACTGTGAATAATCCACGAGCCATCCACTGCCGTTTTCTGTGTTTCCAACGGCTTTTCCACAGACCTTTCCCCGAAATGTGGATATGTATGTGGAAAACTCGATGTACAAGAAATTCTGTCCGGGCGTGTCACGCGGATAGTAAAAAGGCTGGTAAATAATTTACCAGCCTAAGGAAAACCGTTGGAAATACGCCGTTTGTTGTGGTTGCTTCCGTTACTTGTCGTTGGAACGCTGCTTGAGCTGCAGAGTCAACTCGGTCACGTAGTTGTAGATCTCCTGCTTCTCCTGCATCTCGTCGTTGATGCGCGTATACGCGTGCATCACGGTGGTGTGGTCCTTGCCACCGAAGACCAGGCCGATGTCGTTGAGGCTCATGCTGGTCAGCTCGCGTACCAGATACATGGCGATCTGGCGTGCCAGCGCGATCTTCTTGGTACGCGAACGGCCGACGATGTCGTCGAACGTCAAATAGAAGTACTTGGCCACCTGCGTGATGATGTCCGCGGGCTTGATTTCCACGTCGGTGGTGAAGAAGTCCTGCAAAGTCTGCTCCGCAAGGGCTTTGGTGACCGGCTGGTTGCTCAGCGACGCCATGGCGGTCACACGGTTCAGCGCGCCTTCCAGCTCGCGGATGTTCTCGGTGAACCGTTCCGCGATCAGGTTGAACACGTCGTTGGGAATATTGGAGCCGTTCATGGTGGCGATCATGCGCAGAATGGCGATTCGCGTCTCCAAATCCGGCGGTTTGACGTCCACGGTCAGGCCCGATTCGAAGCGGGAGATCAGACGTTCGTTGAAGCCCTGCAGGTCCTTCGGCGGCACATCGGAGGCGATCACGATGCGCTTGTTGGCCTGATGCAGGGTGTTGAACGTGTGGAAGAACTGCTCAAGGGTCGCGTCCTTGCCGCTCAGGAACTGGATATCGTCGATGAGCAGCACGTCCACCTCACGGTAGCGGCGGTTGAATTCCTTGATTTGTCCGGAACTCTGGTTGGTGTCCGCCAAGGCCTCGATGAACTCGTTGGTGAACTCCTCGCTGGTCACGTAACGCACCTTGAGGTTGGGATCCTTGACCAGCGCGTAGTTGCCGATGGCGTTCAGCAGGTGGGTTTTGCCCAAGCCGGAGCCGCCATAGATACACAAAGGATTGAAATCATGTCCGGATCCCTCAGCCACGGCCAGTGCCACGGTACGCGCGAAACGATTGGAATCGCCAGGAACAAAAGTGTCGAAGGTGGCGTTCTTGTTCAGATGGGTCTCAGGATCGAGCAAAGGCCTGTTCTGGCCGCTTTGGAAGTTGTTGTGATGTTCCGGCGGCATGGTCGTCGGAATCGGCAGCTGACCCTGCGTGGTCTCGTTCGCGGGCGACTTCGCAAGTGGCTTCACGGGCGCTTTTGCCGGCAATTTCGTGGGGGAGAAGCGCGGATAGTTTTCGATGGGCGCCGTTTCGGGCTTCGAAGGCTTCTCGACGATTTTGAATGCCGGGAAGATGTCCTGTTCGGCCGATTCGCGCAGCGCCTCCATCAAAGGTTTGTTCAATTCGGTCTGGAGCGCCTGCTGGGCTGCGGCGGAGGGCACGCACAGCATGATGGTCGGCCCCCACATGCCTTCCGGATAGACGTTCTCCAGCCAGCTTTTGTCACGTACGGAAAGCGATGGATTCTGATGCAGCAACGCCAGGGCGTCGGACCATACCCCACGAGCCTGTTCGAGAGGGTCTGTTGTCGTTTTTTCAGACACGGATAACCCCTTTCTCGATAGACGTGCCATTACGGTGCAACTGTATATTTGTACTCTTTTTTCCCCAGGTTATCCACCGTGGCGCGTGTTGAAAAAACTGAATTGTGAATAACGTTGACGTGGTTTGTGGATAACTTTTGTGGGGAGTTCGGCGGAATAGCAACGATTTTGTGGATTATTCTTCGTGGGGAATCCCCATGAAAATATGAAGGAAACGGTTTTGGATTTCATTCTGTTCAGGGGTCAGAGTAATTTAGTAGAGCTTGACTCATGAGGAGCCGTGCCTTGGCATGGCTAAAACACCGGGAGCATTAATTATGAAGAGGACATTCCAGCCGAACAACCGCCGTCGTCACATGAAGCACGGTTTCCGTCAGCGTATGCGCACCCGCGCGGGTCGCGCTCTGATCAACCGTCGCCGCGCCAAGGGCCGCAAGTCCCTCGCTGCCTGATTTTTTTAGTGGCATAGAGCGGTGGAACGGCTGAAAAGCCATCGCGATTTCGTTGCGGTGCTCAAACGCCGTCGTAGGGTATCGCGTGAGGACATCGTCGTGCATTATTCGATGCGCGACGATGCCGTGACGGGCGATACCACGACGGTGCATGGTCGTCGTATAGGCCTGGCCGTTTCCAAAGCCGTCGGCAACGCGGTCACGCGTAATGCCGTGAAAAGGCGTTTCCGCGTGCTTGCGCGGAAATACGAATCCCTGTTACCTGAATCCTGCGATATCGTGTTACGCGCCAAGCCAAGTGCCGCACGTGCCGATTTTTTGTCGCTCGAGCAGCAGATGGCGGCATGTTTCGAAGCGGTGAAGCATAAAACCGCCCAGCGTCAATGAGCGAAAATCGTCGTCATTGGACGGTGCGGCTCATCCGCTGGTATCAAAAGCATATTTCCGCCCGTACCGCGCCCCGATGCCGGTACTATCCAAGCTGTTCGAATTATGCGATTCAGGCGATTGAACGATTTGGCTGCCTTAAGGGTGGCCTTCTTGCGTTATTGCGCCTTCTTCGCTGCAATCAATGGAACCGTGGTGGAATCGACGATGTTCCGCAGCTCTATTCCTTGTTTTACAGATGTTCGTGGTCGAAGGCACACGAGGAGCCTCGTCTCACGCCTCTGGATGTAGATGAACCTATAGGCGATAAGGAGAATGGCCTGTAATGAATCAAGATCAATTCCTCCTCGACAGCGGTTTCTGGGGCTGGCTGTATAAGCTCCTGTACCCCGTCGAGTGGCTCATGACGCAGATTATGGCCGGATTCCACCGATTCATGGTGATGCTGGGCATGAACGAGATCGGTTTCTCGTGGGTCATGTCCATCGTGTTCCTGGTGATTGTGGTCCAGGCGTGCGTGTTCCCGCTGTTCTACAAGTCCATGAAGGGCATGCGCAAGATGCAGGCCCAGATGGCCGTTTTGCAGCCCAAGATGCAGCGCATCCAGAACAAGTACAAGGGCAAGAACGATCCGGCCAGCAAAGAGGCCATGCAGCGCGAAATCATGAAGCTGTACGAGGACAACGACGCGAACCCGATGGGCGGCTGCACATCCATGCTGCCTATGTTCGTGCAGGGCCCCGTGTTCATGTGCATGTTCTACACGCTGTCGGCCATTCCTTATATCGCACGCGGCAAATTCAGGAACGGACAAGGCCTTGGTGCCTTCGACATCGCCACCGCCAAGCAGTTCACCTCCACTAATGTGTTCGGCGTGAACGTGGCCGAGAACTTCACCACAGCCGGCATCCACGGCAAGATCGTCATCGGCATCTTCGTGGCGTTGATGTGCTTCTGCCTGTGGCTCATGCAGTACAACAGCATGAAGCGCAACATGGCGCAGACCGCTGCGAACAAGCAGACCGAAATGATGCAGAAGATGATGCTCTGGATGTTCCCGATCATGTACATCTTCTCGGGCGTCGCCATGCCGTTCGCCGTGCTGGTCTACTGGCTTACCAACAACGTCTGCAACCTGCTGCGTTCAATCTGGCAGATCCACGTCTTCCCGACCCCGGGTTCGCCCGCGGCCGAGGCGAAGGAGAGGCGCGACCACGCCCATGAGAACGCCCGCCGTGCCAAGGCCGGCCTGCCGTCCCTCGAGGAGGAGGAGCTGCAGAAGGCCAAGGAAGCAGCTGAGAACAAGGAAAAGAACGGCTACCAGCGCGTGCAGCCGAGACGCAAGAAAAAGAAGAAGAAATAAGTATCGGGTGTGTCCTGTGTTCCACGTGAAACACAGGACACACCGCTTTTGTATCGGGCGAATCGCCCATATGATACAACCCAATCAGTAGACTTTCAGTAGACTTTCAGTAGACTTGAAATAATACGAACCCCGCTCAAAGGAGTAAAACACCATGGCGCAGGATGCTGAGAAAACCATCGATCAGCTCAATGACGAAGCTGACATCGCTGCCGATTACCTTGAAGGATTGCTTGACATCGTCGACTACGAGGGCGATATCGAAATGGGCGTGCGCAACAACCGTCCGACCGTGCAGATCGTTGCCGACGACGACACCGACATCAAACATCTGATCGGACGCAACGGCGAAGTCGTGGACGCCCTGCAGCAGCTCACCCGACTCGCCGTACAACAGAAGACCGGCGAGCGGTCCCACCTCATCGTGGACGTGGACGGCTATCTGAAGCGCAAGCGCCAGCGCCTGCACGACCTTGCGCTGGATGCCACCGACGAGGCGCGCGAGACTGGCGAGCCGGTGGACCTGAAGCCGATGAACTCCTTCGAACGCAAGATCATCCATGATGTGGTGCGCGAGGAAGGCATGAAGTCTCGGTCCCATGGCGAAGAACCGCATCGTTACGTCACGGTGTACGTCAAGGCTTCCGCAGCCGATGACGCCGACGAGATCGACGAAGCCTGAAATAGTTTCACGTGAAACATGAAGCGTCGCGAGTTTCTCGCGGCGCTTTTTGATGCCTGTAGATTAGGATGGTGTGCATGAGTGATGTGAATGACGAATTGGATGGGTCGCCGATTCTTGAGGAAGTGCTTGGCGATGCATTGGGCAAGTTGAAGGTGTTTCACGTGAAACTTGCTGCGGAAGGAGAGCCGCGCGGGCTGATAGGGCCACGCGATGTCGGTATTATTTGGGAACGGCATATTCTGAACTCCGCGGCCATCGTACCGTTCATCCGTGAAGCAACGGCCAAGAGGCAATTCAAGACGGTGGCGGATATCGGCAGTGGTGGAGGATTCCCCGGTATCGTAGCGGCCGCCTGCCTGCCGGACCACCAGTTCACCTTGGTGGAACCGATGGAACGCCGTATCGAATGGCTTCATGAGTGCGTTGACGAAATGGGATTGGACAATGTCTCGATAGTGCGCTCCCGAGCCAACGCCGTAATCGAAGCCGTCCGCGGTTCGAACGGTGGCCGGAAGGGCAGGGGAGAGGATGCCGTCGATCTTGACGGGAATCCCATCCCGGTCAGGCATCCGTTTGCCGTGGTGACCTGTCGTGCGGTCGCGCCGATGACCAAACTATCCGGATGGACGCTGCCGTTGCTGGACAAAGGCGGACGGCTGGTCGCCTTGAAAGGACGATCCGCGCAGGAGGAAATCGTCAAGGCCACCAAAGAGATCTCCAAAAACGGCGGTATCCATCCCCGCGTGGTGGAGGCCGAGGTTGGTCCGGGTCTGGAACCGACGCATGTGCTGATGGTGGACAAGCGATAAGTTATCCACAAAATCGCGTGAGTTATCCACAGTATCCACAATCGCGGAAATGTGTTACGAAGCATCTTGAAGAAGCTTGGAATTGCAACGATTGTTCTGTGGATAATTTTTGGGAGGTCGGATGAGTTATCCACCAACTATCCACCGTTGTTCACAATGGTGCACATGGCCGTGAACAGGTGAAAATCTGTCCACCCAAATGATGAAACTTGATTGTTGAATATGTATAGGAAGGCTAGTTCATGACTGGACCTGAAGAACCAGACAATTTGACGTCGATGGAATCCGCCACGGAAACCATCAAGCGAATCTTCGAAGGCTCGACATCCCCCGTAGGCGCGCAAATCGCTGATGAATCGACGCGATACAAGGCATTGGAGCATGCGGTCTGCCCGAAGCCGGCCCAAACGCGCCTGATCGCAGTCGCCAACCAGAAAGGTGGCGTCGGCAAAACCACATCCGCGGTGAACCTGTCCGCGGCCTTGGCCCGTTTCGGATGCAAGGTCCTGCTTATTGATATGGATCCGCAGGGCAACGCCTCCACGGCATTGGGTGCCCCGCACGCCTCCGGTCAGCCTTCGGTGTATGACGTCATCGAAGGACGCAAGCGCATCGCGGAAGTCAAGTGCACGTGCCCTGATTTCGACAACCTCGACGTGGTCCCCGCATCCATCGATTTGAGTGGCGCCGAACTTGAGGTCGCCGACATGGCGGACCGCAACTCGCTGCTGAAGAACGCGGTGGACGAGTTCCTCGCCACCAGCGAAGAGCATTACGATTACGTGATCATCGACTGCCCGCCGAGCCTGGGTCTGCTGGTGATCAACGCCATGTGCGCCGTGCACGAAATGCTGATTCCGATTCAGGCCGAGTATTACGCCTTGGAAGGTTTGGGCCAGCTCATCAACACCATCGGACTGGTGCAGGAACATTACAATCCGTCGCTGCTGGTCTCCACGATGCTCATCACCATGTACGACAAGCGCACGCTGCTGAGCCGCGAAGTGCATGGGGAAGTGAAGAAGCACTATCCGACAATCGTGCTCGACACCACCATTCCGCGCACGGTGAAGATTTCCGAAGCGCCAAGCTTCAACCAAAGCGTGATCGCATACGACCCCAAGGGCATGGGTGCGATCGCGTACTGCGAAGCCGCGCTGGAACTTTCGCGTCGTTCCGATACGGTGCTGCAGGCAATCGATGCAAGAAGGAATGAGAACTGATCATGGCAACTAAGTCGCGTTTGGGTAAAGGTCTTGGCGCACTGTTTCCTTCTCTTCCGGGGGAGCCGCAGCATCAGGAGCATGCGGCGCCTGCCGCTGCCGCCAAGGAAGTCAAGGCTTCCAAGACTGATGGGCATGTGGAGTCCAAGAGCGCGTCCGCTACCGCACAGGCATCGGTGAACGCCGTGCAGGGGATGAAGCATGCTGTTTCACGTGAAACAACCAAGAAAAACCAGCATCGTCGTGCCAGCATGCCGTCGATTTCGTTGAACGAAAGCGCGCATCCCGCGGACATGTTCTTCGGCTCCACCGCTCAGCCAGCTTCCGAACAGGGCGAGCAGCAGGGGAGTGTTTCACGTGAAACCACGCCGACCGAACATAAGAAGGACGAACCGGAACTGCTTCCCGTGCAGGGTGGATATCTGGTTGAACTGCGTTTGAGCGACGTCGGTCCCAATCTGCATCAGCCACGTACCATTTTCGATGAAGACGACCTGCGCGAGCTAGCCGAATCCATCAAGGAAGTCGGCGTACTGCAGCCAATCGTCGTACGCAAGCGTCCGCAATCGCAAATCGAAGCCGCCCGCAGGGAAGCCGCAGCCAAACCGGCCGAACCGCACAACATGTTCGACGGGCGCATGGATAGCATGTACGAGCTCATCATGGGCGAACGTCGTTGGCGCGCATCGCAGATCGCCGGCCTGAAAACGATTCCGGCCATCGTCAAAACCACCGCCGATGACGACATGCTACGTGACGCACTGCTGGAAAACCTGCATCGCGTCGCGCTGAATCCACTGGAAGAGGCGGCTGCCTACCAGCAGATGATCGACGATTTCGGCCTGACGCAGGCCCAACTGTCCAAGTCGGTGTCAAAATCCCGTCCGCAAATCGCCAACACCTTGCGATTGCTCAACCTGCCGGCCGCCGTGCAAAAGAAGGTCGCATCCGGACTGCTGTCCGCGGGCCACGCGCGTGCGCTGCTGGGACTGCCGACGGAAGCGGATATGGAACAGCTGGCCACGCGCATCATCGCCGAGGGACTGTCCGTACGCAGCACCGAGGAAATCGTGTCGATGAAGGCCGCCGAAAGCGACCAGCCCAAGAAGCCGAAGGCCAGCAAGCTCAATCCGTGGGCTGGTACCCCCGTTCAGGTTGGTCTGGAGCAGCGTTTCGGCACCAAGGTCTCCATCAAGGGATCGAAGAAGCACGGGCGAATCGAAATCGTGTTCAAATCGGAAGACGATATGAAACGCATCGTCGACCTGCTTATGCAGCAGCAGAGCTGAACGAACCGAGCCAATCGAGCTCGGCGAGCGATAATGATTTGAACGATTTGAGCCTTACTTGAGCGAATCGAGATAAGCCTGCGCGTCCAGCGCGGCGCGACACCCCATGCCCGCCGCGCTGATGGCCTGCCGATAGACGCTATCCACGCAGTCTCCCGCGGCGAAAACGCCGGGTTCGCTGGTACGCGTGCTGGCGCCATCGACCGTGATATAACCGGCGGAATCGACGTCTACAAGCCCGTTAAGAAAAGCAGTGGCAGGAGTGTGCCCAATCGCCATGAAAACGCCGTTAGCGGGGATTACAGAGGTCTTTTCGGTGGCGGTGTTGCGCACCTCCACCTCCTGTACGCCGTTCTCGTCGCCGCGAATCTCCTGCACCACAGCGTCAAGCATGAAATCGATTTTCGGATTGCGTTGCGCACGCTCCACCATGATGCGGGAAGCACGGAACGTGGAACGCCTATGAATAAGGGTGACGGACGAGCCGAAACGGGACAGGAAATCAGCTTCTTCGAACGCGCTGTCGCCGCCGCCGACCACCACAATCGGCTTGTTGCGGAAGAAGAAACCATCGCAGGTGGCGCAGTAGGAGACACCTTTGCCTGCGTATTCCGTCTCGCCTGGCACGCCCAGCTTACGATAGTTTGAGCCTGTTGCGATGACCAGCGCGCGTGCGTCGTACACGTCGCCGCCGTCAAGGGTGACGGTTTTGATGCCGGAATCGGCATTCGAAGCAACCGAAACAACATCGTCCCAAACGATATGCGTGCCGAACCGTTCCGCCTGCTTGCGCATATTGTCCATCAGATCCGGACCCATGATGCCATCGGGAAAGCCTGGGAAATTCTCCACTTCGGTGGTGTTGACCAACTGGCCGCCGGGCGTCAGCGCGCCGGCGACGACCAGCGGCTCGAAGCCGGCGCGGCCAAGATAGATCGCGGCAGTATAGCCAGCCGGGCCGGAACCGATAATCACCACATCACGCATATCACTCATGGTTGCTACTGTAATGCAGTTTCCACGACGGTTGCGGGCGGTTTTGCAGATGGCGTTCAAAAAAGCGTTCAAAAAAGCGTTCAAAAAAGTAAGCTATCCGTCACGTTGTTTCACGTGAAACAAAAAGAGGGTGTGCGGAACAATCCGCACACCCTCCTTGTCTGCCGATGCGTCAGAAAATCTGCACCGAATCGATGTACAGCTGGTTGCCGGGAAGGCTGTCGAACGGCACCCACAAGAGGATGTCCTGGGTCTCCACGGCCTTGTTGAACTTGATTTCGGTGGTGCCGCTGGCGTCGAACTCGAACTGGGCGACCTGTTCACCCTGGTTCGGGCTGGACTTGGCGTTCACGCGAATGTAGCCCTGGCCGCCGGAAGAACGGATCTTGATGACCATGCGATACGCCTTCTGGGGCTGGCTGAGGTGGAGGTAATAACCGTAACCCTGTTGTCCGTCCGGATTGGACAGGAACTGGCGGTTGTCGATCTCATACGGAGTCGTGTTCTCTGGCATCTTCGGTTCCGGAACCTTCCGCACCTTCTTATCCGAAGTCACCACCTTGTCGACGTCCTTCTTGGCGGAATGGTTCTTCTTCGTGGTTTTCTTCGGCTTGCTGGAATCGGAGCTGCCGTTGTCGGAGCTGTCGGAGCCGTTGGAATCGCTGTTTGCATCGCTGGCGGAGCTGCTGCCATTGCCGGAATCGCCATTATCGCCGAAAGGCACGTCGTCAAGGTTCATTTCCGGCCACGGATTGTTGGAATTCGTATTGGTGATGCCGTCATCCGGCTTCTTGGTCAAACCATGAATGGCGAATCCCAATGCGACGGCCACCACAATGAACGCGACCACAATGGCCACGACCTTGGTGGTGAGCTTGCCGAACAATTTGGCATTGGCGACCTCGGCCGGACTGGAGGAAGAGGCTTTAGGGGCAAAGCTCGGCGGCACCGCAACGGGGGTTCCGTTTTCGTTCTGATATGCCGCGTCGATCGCTTCCTGCTCCGCCTTCAACGCGCGTGCGGATTCCTCGCCCGGCTCGATGACCCGTCCGTCAGGTCCGATCACCGGAATGCGACCGGTCTTCTCCAATTGCGAATCGTCCGTATGATAATCGCCCTGCGGCGACGGCGTGGAAACACGGATGGGGAAGGAGAACGGCGAATCCACATCTTCGGAGGATCCGTCGAGGTCCTCTTCGCTGAGTAGTTCGCGGCTGTTGTTCCACAGCGATTTCACGGCACCGCCGGTCGCGGCCATACCCTTGGCCAAGGCTTCCTTGCTGTCGGAGAAATCAGTGTGTGGTTCAGGCGCTTCGAACGTCATTTCCGGAATGCTTCCGGTTTCAGCCAGCGTATCGGGCAAGGCGATGGCATCCTGCTCGAGAATCTGCAGCAGGGGCACGTTCACAATCGAGCATTCCGAATCCGCGGACGGTAACGCAATATCGGGGCCGTTAAGCTTCGCCAGCGGCTCGTAGTCGCCCAGCAACGCCTCCAATTCGGCGATGGTGGCCATCGGAACGGTCGGGAAACCGTCCTTCTCCTTGAGATCCAGACCACGCTTGCAAATCACGCGGAACTCCATCGGCACGTTCGGTGAAATCGCGTCAAGATGGTAGTTCGTGGACAGCGTCGACGGCGTGCGCGTCAGCAGGGAATACAGCAGGGAAGCGACCTGGCGAATCGCAAGCTGCTCCTGGTTTTCCACGGATTGCACGCGCGAAGTATCGGCCAGCATGATGCTTACCGGCGCGTCGGCGATTTCAATGCCGTTGCGGGTCAATCGCACGGTGTCCGTGCTGATCGAGAAATGCGTGAGATTGTCTTTCTGCAACACGTGCAGGGCTTCGACGACCTCACCAAGAATGGAACGGATCGCGGTGAAGCTCAGCGGCTTGCTGGACTGCGTGAGATACTCGCTCAACGACATGCCGGCATCGAGCTGCGTGATCACCAACGCCACCTCGCCCACGTGCTGAAGCTGCAGCACCTGCGTGAAATGGGCGTCGTGGGAAATCGCCAGCATGGAGGCCGTCGCATTGACGTCCTGCAAAGCCTTGCGGTTGTTGACGATAAAAAGCTGGCAATCCCGGGCAAGCACGTGATCGCTTGCCTTCCAAACCTGCAAGCCGGTTTCTTCGCGCAATGGCGAAACCAGCACATAGCGGTTGCTGATGGTATCTCCCAGTTGAGGTTTCATGGTTTCCTTCAACTCTGTAACGATTGTTCTACCTACGCTGTTATTCTTGGTCGCCGTTTTCGGCGGTACTTTGCTCAAGTTTACCGTTGGGGCTGGCCGTTCCGCCAGACTTAGGCTTGTTGCCAAGCCCTGGTATGCGGGTGGCGAGCATGCCCACGACCGAAGTGAGCTCCTCGGCACGCAGCGCCCACAGGCACGCCAGATAGACGATGGCGATGACGATGGTGAGCAGTATCGCGGACAGAACCGCCTGACCCCAGTTCATAGTGCCGTCGTCGGGGCCGATATGCGCTCCGACCAGCCGGTAGACGCCGTTGCGGCACAGCAGGCCAATCACGCAGGCGGCTATCGTGGCCACCAGCGCCTTCGCATAGGCGGTGATGATGCGCTTGTCGTCCACATCGCCGTCGAAACGGGAGCGGAGCATGTGCGTAAGCAGCGGATACGGCAGGATGAAGCTCACCGAAATCGCCAATCCGATGACGGTGATCCACTGCGTGGGCGGCAGAATGAACGTCGACGCGATGATGACGCCACCCTGGATGGCCATGGTGATCGCCATGAAAATAAACGGATGCTTGCCGTCTTCGAACGCGTAGAACGTGCGTTGGATGACCAAATACGAGCTGGAAAGTGGCAGGCCGATACCCAAAGCGGCGAGCGGCGCGCTGATGAGCAGCGCCTCACGCACGCTGATGGACGGCAGCAGTGCGAGGATGATCGGCAACGGAAGCACGATGAACGCCGCTGCGAAGAAGCACATGATGAGATTGAGATTACGCAGGGCCGAGCTCAGATCCTTGCGCGCCTCGTCGATATTGCGGTCCGCGATGGCTTTCGATATTTTCGGGAAGATCGCAGTGGCGATGGACACGGCGATCAGCGAATACGGCAGCATGTAGATGGTGTACGCATTCTGATACGAGGCGTTGCCGGCCACGTCCAACTGGCTCATATGCAGCTGTTCCGAAGCCTTGAACGGCGCGCTGGTGGCCACGCGGGTGACGATGATGTTGACGATCTGATCGACGCCGACGATGCCGAGGCTCCACGCGGCGACCGGTCCCATCGAACGCAGTCCGATGCCGTGAACGCCGAATTTCGGACGGTATTTCAGGCCGATTCTCGTCAAAGGAATGAACAGCACCAGCGCCTGGAACGCCACGCCAAGCGTCCAAGTGCCGGCGGTCAGCGCGATTTTCGTCGGCGTCCAGAAGTCCAGCGGACGTTCCGTGGCCCTGCCGAACATCGCGATGAACGCGCCGAAACCGATGCAGCTGATGATGTTCGCGCCGACCGAGCTCCACGCATACGTGACGAAATGGTCCTTCGCCGCGAGAATCTGCCCGATCACCGTATACAGGCCGTAGAAGAAGATCTGGGGCATGCACCACAAGGTGAAGGAGGTGGCGAGGGCCATGGTTTCGGCGCTGCCGTTGACATACAGTTTGGTCAACAACGGCGTGGCAACGGCCATGAGCAGCGTCACACCCAACAACAAGGTGATGGCAAGGGTGATGAGCTTGTTGAGCTTGGTTTCGGCGTCCTTCGATTTCAGCGTGCGCACGATCTGCGGCACAAGCACCGCGTTGAAGATGCCGCCGGAAACCAGTGTGTAGATGACCTGCGGAATCATCGAACCGGCCTGGTAGGCGTTGGCGGCATAGCCGGTGGTGCCCAAGGCCCAGGCAAGCAGGATGGTGCGGATTTGGCCGGTCACGCGCGAAGCGGCGGTACCGGAGGCCATGATCAGTGAGTTACGGCCAACGGAAGAACTCATTCGTCGGGATCCTTCTTACGGTTGAATTGACGCCACAGTCCCACAGCGCCCAAGAGCACGGCGAAGCCGATGATGACGAAACCGCTCTTGTCGCTGATCTGCAGCGCGCTGGTGATGTGGGTGACCTGCGTGGCTCCAAACGCTGCACCATTCCTGTCGAACAGGCTGATGGTGGCGTTGGCGGTGCCGGACGTGGACACACGGATGGTGAACGCCACCTGTGCCTCGCCGTGGGGCGGCACCTGCACGGTGTCGAATCGGGACGTGACGATCTGCATGGAATCGGTCAGCGACGAGACCTTCACCTTCACCGGGTACGGGTGGCTGTTGCTGATGGTCACCGGCATTTTCGCGGTTTCGCTGACCACATTCACGCTTTCCGTCGGCGTGATCGCCACACCGTTGATCAGCAGGGCCGCGAGCTGGTTCGCGCCTTCCGCCATCGTGCTTCTGGAAGGGCTTTCGCCGCCCAACGCGTGCAGGGCCATGATGGTGTGGGCGTTCGTCAGCTGCCTGCTCCAGGTGTTGACGTCGGATTCGTCTTTTCCGTTCGGCTTGACGAGGATCGACGTATTGAAACGTTTGATGTTGCTCGATGAGTTCGCCAGCGCGCTCAGAGTCTGCTGGACGTCGCTGCGCATGCCATCGGTAAGGCCGTCCGTTTGGGGAATATCGGTTGACATGCTGGCCGCATCTTCGGAGATGTCGGCATCCTTCAACGTGGCGAGATCGGTGAGGTTCAGCCACGGCGACTGCTCGATGTCGCCCATCAGCGCGTCCACAACACTGGGGTCGGAATCCTCGTTCAGACAGACCAGCAGGTTGCGTTCCGCATAAGGCTGTTCCATCTGGTAGAACGCGCTTTGCGCGACGAATCGCGCCAATCTGCCGGCCGTGGTTCCCTCGCTGTCGGCGTTGGCATCGTCACTGGTCGCCTTGCCTTGGGCCAGGCCGGAAAGCACATTCTGCGCGGAAAGCACGGTGACGTCCCCGGCGTCGGTGGAGACCACCGTCTTGCCGGTACGTACGGTAGCCGCATCGTCCTCTTCGAAGTCATGCGTGGCGATGACGGTGCCGTACCCCTGCTGGCGGGCCTTCGTCAACGCTTGTAGGGTCCAATTGCCGTTGCCCTGCCACGCGTATGCGGTGATGTCCGCGTTGCTGTCACCCAATGCCGATTGATAGGTTTTCCGGGCTTTGGCTGCGGACCATTGACGGTCGTTGATACCGGCTGCGCTGTAGGCCGGAGCGTTGTTCATGGCGCTGTAGGCGGTCATGTCGAACAATGCGGGCTGGGTGATGCCGTCGACCCGCGTTGGCATCGCCATCGCCTGCAGGTAGGTCGGATCTCCTACGACCTGCAGCATGTCGTGCTTGGCGAAGGTCTGCTGCAACGATTTGAGCCGTGCGTCGTCATCCTTGCTGGGCATGGCGATTTTCGCCAGTTTCGAGGAGGAAATACCCCCTTCATCGACCAGCTGTCCAAGCAGCTTGCTGTCGGTGGTCCACCCGTTGGCGGCCAGCGGCTGGGCGACGGTGATGTGCAGCGCCGGCGTGCTGGGCGTGTGGAGTCCCGCGCCGGTGCGCGTCACGAACGTATGCGATTGAGCAAGGGGGGTTCCGTTGGCGGAATAGCTCAGCAGCACCGGCTTCGACCCCCAAGAGTTGATGGCCGCGAGCGATTCCTGATGGGCGTCCGCGTCGATGCTCACGTTGGCGCTGGCTCCCGGCTGCAACGCGGGCACATCGGCCTGTCCCACGGATTGCGGGGTGGGGATTCGCCCGTTGCCTTCAGACCAATCCTGGATGTCGTTGCGCGAAACGAACGTGTAGAAGGCGTTCATGGCCAGCGTCAGCGTTCCCGCGGGAATCTCCTGTCCGGTCGTGTTGGTCACCGTGGCGTTCAGATGGTATCCGGAGGTGTCCGTCAATACGGCCGTGGAAGAGTTGATGGACAACATACCGTCCGTCGACTCCGCCGATGTGGTCGATTCCATGGCCCTTGCCGATGGCGTGGGTGCGTATAACAACATCAACGCCATGGTCAATACCATGGCGAGGATGGATGATAACGCGCGAAGGCCACGCGAAACGTGCCGTTGTGCGGATTGATTCACTATTACGCCTGTCTGTTGAGTTTCCTTGCGTACAACCATGCTATCTTCCGTTCGTTCGGATAGCTCAGCACATCGTCCAAATCAGCAAAATCCACCCAAATGGCGTCTTCGGCCTCATGGTCGGGATCGCCTTCGACGGTCAGCTCGCCGCCGATCTGCCGCAACGCGAAGTGGTGCACCAGCTTGTGCACGCGTTGGCTGGTACCGGTGAACCAATAGTCGATGGTGGCGATGGAATCGACTACCTCGCCCAGAATGCCGGTTTCCTCATGCACTTCGCGCACGGCCGTCTGCTGCGGCGTTTCGCCTTTTTCGATATGTCCCTTCGGCAGGCACCATTCCAAATGCCCGCTGCGTGAATGACGTGCGATGATCGCCACGCGACCCTTGTCGTCGAACACCAGCCCGCCCGCCGAATACTCGCGCACCACCGGCAGCTCCTGCGCGTCAAGCGATGCGAACGTGGTCGGACCATCCGCGGTGCGCCGGCGCGGCATCATCGCCGGCGTAGGCGCGCTCGACGTGATGATCGTGCGCTGCTGCAATTGCTGTAGTTGTTGCAGCTGCTGCAGCGAAACCGACTGCGATGTGTACAGCAGTTCGTCCGGTTCCAGCGGATTTTGGGCATGGTCGTCCGCAGCATGGGCAAGCATGCGTGCAAGGTCTGCGGGCGTAATCATGATTCCAACCATACTCAATTCTGTGTGCAGGTGGGGTAACGGTATGCTGGTAAACGGAAAACTTGTGGTGTTGAAAGGTATGGCGTGAACTTCGAAGTGTGGCCAGAGGCCATTGAATTAGGACGTATGTTTGCTGCGGAAGGCTACGAACTGGCACTGGTCGGGGGTCCTGTCCGCGACTTGCTGCTGCATCGCAAATCGCATGATTTGGATTTCTGCACATCGGCGCGTCCCGAGCAGTTTGAGCATATTCTGCGCCGTTTTGGGCATGATGGCTTCTGGGATATGGGCCGCAAATTCGGCACGCTCGGCGCGATGCGCAGGCGTGAGGACGGCACCGAGGTGAAAGTGGAGGTGACCACCTACCGTTCCGACACGTACGACCCCGACTCGCGCAAGCCGGAAGTCAATTACGGCGACACGCTGGAAGGCGATCTTTCCCGCCGCGATTTCACCGTCAACGCGATGGCGTTGCGTGTTCCGGAACTCGAATTCGTCGATCCGTTCGGCGGTGCGAACGATTTGGCCAAAGGCGTGCTGCGTACCCCCGTCGATCCGCGGCAGTCGTTCGACGACGATCCGTTGCGCATGATGCGCGCCGTGCGTTTCGTGGCGCAGCTCGGCTTCCGCATCGAGCCGGAAACCGCCGAAGCGCTGTCCGACATGGTCGATCGCATCGAAATCGTCTCCGCCGAACGTGTGCGCGACGAACTGGTCAAACTGCTGCTGTCCGATCGCCCGCGCGCCGGCATCGAAGCGTTGGTCGATTCCGGTCTTGCCGACATCGTGCTGCCGGAAATTCCCGCGCTGCAGCTGGAAATCGACGAGCACCATCGCCATAAGGACGTGTTCGAACACACCATGATCGTCATCGAACGCGCCGTCGCCCTCGAAACCGGTCCCGACGGTCCGGTGCCGGCCCCGGACCTGACGCTGCGTCTGGCGGCTCTGCTGCACGACATCGGCAAGCCGAAGACCCGTCGTTTCGAAGCGGGCGGCAAGGTGAGCTTCCACCGTCATGACGCCGTCGGCGCGAAGATGACACGCAAGCGTTTGAAGGCACTGCATTTCGACCACCACATGGTCGAGGACGTCAGCGAGCTGGTCAACCTGCATCTGCGCTTCCACGGCTACGTGGAGGAGCCGTGGACGGATTCCGCGGTCCGCCGCTACGTCAAGGACGCTGGCCCGCTGTACGAGCGTCTGAACCGCCTTACGCGCGCCGACACGACCACACAGAACAAGCGCAAGGCCATGATGTTCTCGGCGGCCATGGACGAGATGGAACAGCGTGTGCGCGACCTGAAAGAAAAGGAAGACTTCGACGCGATCCGTCCTGACCTCAACGGCGACGAGATCATGCAGCTGCTAAGCATCGAACCAGGCCCGATGGTCGGCAAGGCGTACAAGCACATGCTGGAATACCGCCTCGATAACGGTCCGGTGGAGCGTGACGTGGCCGTTGCCGAGCTGGAACGCTGGTACAAGGAGCAGGGCGAATAGCGATTGACATGCGGTGGTTTCGCCGCATGCATGGAACAGTGTGCTTGGAACAGCTCGAATACGAAAACCCGCGTTCCCGATTGGGGGAGCGCGGGTTTTTCATATTGCCTATATCGATTTCGATTGGCGGTCAGCTTTGCGGATTCACCGCATCATGCTCGGGCGCCTTGGGCAGGTCGGTCATCTTGTCCACCGCGACGCAGCCCTGGATGCCGGTGATCGCCTTGCCTGCGGCGGGAACCTTCTTCGTATCCTGCAGATTGTCGAATGTGGCGCCCACGATGACGTCGATCAGCTGGTCCTGACGGTCGTCCATAACCAGCATGGCGTCGGTGAAATTGCTTGCCACGGTGTACGCCTGATTCACGCCGTTCTTGCCGAAGACGATCATCGTGCGATCCACCTTCTTGGTGTAGTTGTCCGGCGTCTGGGGGTTGAACTCGCGGTTCTGCAACGCGTCGCTCACCGCCTTGGCGAAGCCGGAGAACTTCGTGCCGTTGAGCACACGCAGCGTGATGTTGCGATTCTCCACATACTTGGCCTTGTTGCCGTCGGCTTCCTTGATGGGGCACGGTGCCTGCTGGCCGTAGTTCGGCTGTACGGCGGCCGACTTGACGTTGCCCAGGCCTCCGACATGGAAAAAGAACAGCAGGGACACCACCATGGCGACCACCATGACGGCTCCGGCGATGCTGAACACCGTCTTCTGACGGCGGCGAATGTACTCTTTGCGCGCGGCGCGCTCGTCGTTAGCCTGGGTCATTTACGAATTCCTTTTGAACAAACCAATTGCCATCAACTTTACTGTCATGCGGTGATATGTGTCATGCGGTGATATGCACAATCGGTCGGGCTGGGGCGTTCGTGGCGATGATGCGATCGACGCAACGGCTGTCCTGCCATGCCCGCTGCACGGCGTCCGCCGCATCCTCCGTCGGCACGAACGCGATGACGGACGGGCCGGAACCGGAGACGAACGCCTGGCTGGCTCCCGCACGCAAGGCTTCCTCGATCGCCTGTCCGCTACGCGGATGCAGGGAGACCGCCGCCTTCTGCAGGTGGTTCTCATCGCCATCGTCGGCACCGATCTGATCGAATGTGGCATACACTTCCGGCGTGCGCAGTTCCGCACGGTATGCGCCGACCAGCAGATGGCCGGTAAACCCACGTTCCGTAAGATCGCGTACGATATCGCCATCGTCATCAAGCTGTTCGATGCGTTCGCCGAAACCGGTGCCGCGCGCGTAACCGCCGGTCAGACAGAACGGCATGTCCGCGCCCAGCGTGGCCGCGACTTCCTGCAGGCGTTCGATTGGCCAATCGAGATCCCACAACGTGTTCAATGCCAGAATCGTCGCCGCCGCATCGGCGGAACCGCCGGCCATGCCCGCGCCGACGGGGATGCGCTTGTCGATGTTCAACGCCACGTCCGGCTCATGGCCGCTCGCTTCGGCCATGGCGAACAATGCCAGCACGGCGTGGTTGCGGCGCATATCGCTGCCGGAAGAGGCCAGGTCGCCCAGATACGCGCCCTCGAGATTCAGCGAGAAGCCGCTTCCCGGCGCTTTGCGCGTGGTGGTGACGGTGTCGTATACGCCGACCGCGCAATAGATGGTGTCGAGTTCATGACGGCCGCCCCATTCGGCATGCGACGGGCCCACATGCAGGGTCAGATTCGTTTTCGCCGGGCAGTCCACGCTGACGGCGTTGATGGTGGCCGTTCCGATGGCGGGCGAATCAATGGTGCTCATGACGCGAACACCTCATCCAACGCGCGTGCCAACGCCACGAATTCGTCGATGGTGAGCGTCTCGCCACGACGGGTCGGGTCGATGCCGGCCTTCTCGAACGCTTCGGACGGCACGATTTTCTTCAATGCGGCGTGCAGGGTCTTGCGGCGCTGCCCGAAAGCCGCGTCGATCAAACGGAACACGGTTTCGCGATCCACCACGGAACCGTCCGCATTGTCCGCGGCGGGGGTGTGACCGCCCGGGTAGCGCTTGAACAGCACCAGCGCGGAATCGACGTTCGGGGCCGGCCAGAACACGTTGCGGCCGATGACGCCCACGCGTTCCGCGGTGCCGTACCATGCGAGCTTCACGCTCGGCGTGCCGTAGATCTTCGAACCGGGCTTCTCGCTCAAACGGTCCGCCACTTCCTTCTGCACCATCACCAGGAAGGTGCCCAGATTGTCGAAACGTTCCAACAGGGTGAGCAGAATCGGCGTGGCCACGTTGTACGGCAGATTGGCCACCAGCGTGAAGGAATCGTCATCCTTGAAATCGGGCAGATTCTCCGGATTGACGGTAAGTGCGTCGCGGTTGACCACACGGAAGCGGTCCACGGCGTCCGGCATGAATTCGGCGATGGTTTTCGGCAGGCGTTCGGCGACCGGCGGGTCGATTTCCACAGCCGTCATCGTGGCGCCGGTTTCCAGAATCGCCAGCGTCAGCGAACCCAGTCCGGGACCGACTTCCAGCACATGGTCGTCGGCGGTCACGCCGGCCTCGCGCACGATGCGACGCACGGTTCCCGGATCAATCACGAAATTCTGCCCGAATTTCTTCGTCGGGCTGATACCCGCGTCGGCGGCGATGCGTCGGATGTCGGCCGCCCCCAGCAAATGGCCCTGCGTATGCTCGTTCACGTTTTCCGTCATTCCCTCTTCTGTCATTCCCTCATTATCCGTTCATGCCGGTACGAAAATCGTTGGCGATTAGCCGGATCAGTACCATCCGGTCTGTTCGGAGTGCTGCCACGCCGCGGACGGGCTGCCGTACCGCTGTGCGATGTAGCTCAGACCCCAGTCGATCTGCACGGCGGCATCGTCCTTCCAATTCGCGCCGAACGTGGCCATTTTGCTGCCCGGCAACGCTTGTGGAATACCGTATGCGCCCGAATACACGTTTTCCGCGCTCCAGCTCCATCCGGATTCGCGATTCCAGAGTTTGACCAGATCCGTCCAGTTCTGGCCGGTCCAGCCGCGCTGCGCCGCCGCGCCGGAAGCGTAGGCCTGTGCCTGTGCCGCGGAAGGATGGTACAAGCGGCAGCCTGCGGAAGGATTGCTCGGCTGCGGCGTGGGCTGCGGTTTGGGCTGGGGTGCGGGAGTCGGCTGCGGTGCAGGGGTTGGTGTGGGGGTCGGTGCCGGATCGTCCTTCTCGGTGTTGTTGGAATTGTTATTCGAGTTGTTGTTCGAATTGTTCTTATCCGAGGAATCCGACTTGTTCGAATCGGTTTTGTCGGAATCGGACTTATTCGAATCGGACTTATTCGAGTCGTTCTTACCCGAATCGTTCTTGCCGTCGTCCGTCTTGCCGGAATCGCCGTTATCGCCGTTGCTGTTGCCGTTGCCGCTGTTGTCGGATTTGTCGGATTTGTCGGTATCGTCCGTAGTTTTTTCCGGTCCGACCGCAATGACTTTGTCGATGGCGATTTTCGTGGTCTTCTCTCCGGTCAGCGTCTCGCTTTCCTTCACGCCATCCACGTAGGTGACGGCGTACGTCTGCTGGATTTCGCCGTTTTCGCCTTCCTGCCGTACCGTGACTTCGCCCGGCTGCAGGTTCGGGTCGATGATGGTCTGCGTGCCGAACGGCACTTCCTTCGTGCGGGTCTCCTCACCATGCGTCACGCGGCGGACGCGCAGAATGGTCGTCTTGCCGTCCTTTTCGACACTGACGCGATCCTCCTTGCCCGACGTGATGCCTTTGGCGTCAAGAATGGAGGCAGCGGGCAGCTTGCCGTTCGGCGCCACCGAGCTTTTCCCGTCCGCGATGACGGTGACGGGCCCCTTCTGGTTGATGATGAGACCGCCGGTGAGCTTGTTGTAGACGTTGCTGATATTGACGGTGATTTTCGCCGCTTCGGTTTCGTTTTGGTTGAAGAAGTCCAGCAACTGCTCGGCGCTGGACGCGACCGTCCAGAACGGCACTTCCTGGCCGTCGATGGTGATGGTGGTCTGGTATGCGCTCTGCACGTTCACCACATCATGGTTCTTCAGCATGCTGGTCGGGCTGGTCGATTCCACCAGGTCGTGCGTTTTGACTTTCACGCCCTGCTCCTGCAGCAGACGGTCCACGCTCATCGCATATGTGGTCACCGTGGTGGTCTCCCCATTGACGGTCAACGCCACGGATTTGCGCGCGCCCACACCAAACGCCAACGCCGAAGTCAAAGTCAATGAGGCCACGCATGCCATGACGCGGACACGACGAAGCGTCACGAATCTCCGAGGGGTCCACCTTCTCGTCATTTATCCTCTTTTCAGCGCTGCCTACAACGCCGTTATTGTAACGGCTCAGCTGGAACGGTCGCCGTGCTTTCCGATGGTTTTATCCATACCGCCACATTTTTGAAAGCAGGTGCGAAAAGCGAAAAATAAAAAGGGGGCAGGAGAGAAGGGGATGTCCTGCCCCCGGTCGGACGAGACAGGTTGGGGGACGTCTCGTCCGCTTTGCCAGAAGTCTCAAGTTGGGGGAAGACTTCTGGAGCACTTACCCATGGTAAGAGGTCCAAGCCCGTCATACGGGTTCGAGCCTCCTGTCGGGATCGAACCGACGACCTGCCGCTTACAAGGCGGCCGCTCTGGCCATCTGAGCTAAGGAGGCATGTCCTCTTTTGCTATGAAAACAACAGAGGAACGATGAATAGCATAACCAGCGCTTCCACCGCAGTCAACTTAGTATTGCGGGTTGAGACACGCCGGCTGCCCGTAAGGGGTTATTCGCCCGTGGTGACGGAAATCGGTCCCTTCTTGGCTCCGATGGACGGCATCTTGCCGGCAACGCCGACTTCGCTGTCCTTCAGGCCGATCGATTCCAACAGACCGTCCTTAACCGTCGTCTGGGCGGTGGTCAGCTGGTCCATATCCCAATACTTGCCGTTGATGATCACGGTCGGCGTGGTCATGCTGCCCTTGTAGCTGCCGGACTGATGCCACAGTTCGGAACGCTTCGGCGTGTAAGTGTCGATCGCATCAAGCCATTCCTGATAATCGCGGCCAAACGCCTTGTCCGCAACATCCTTGGAAACACCCGCGGCGATCATCTGCTCCTTGATCTTGGCGTCGCTCACCGACTTGTATGCGGAGCCTTCCTCCGGCTGGAAATCCTCGGCGTAGACCTTCTCCAGGAAGGAGATCAGATGGTTCGGGTCGCTGTCATGCTCGGCCAGGTAGATGGCCGCGTTCGCCGCGCGACTGGAATACTCGTCGGTGGACCAACGGTCCATGAACGCCATGAAATGCAGGTCCAGATTGATCTGGCCGGCATCGACCATCTTCTGCAGGTCGGCGTCCAACTGGCGGTGCAGGTTGCCGCAGCCCGGGCACAGGAAATCCATGTAGAGCTCGACGGTCGGCGCGCCCTCCACAGCCTTGCCGTAGCCGTTCTTGGAAATCAGCAGGCCGCCCTTCTTATCGACGAGCTTCGGAGTGTTCTTCACTTTCTGCAACGCCGTGTACGCTTCCTGCACGGTTTCGGTGGAAGCCTTCGTTTCGGCCTTCTTATGCATGTTGTGGTACACGGTGAACGCGCCGATCGCCACCAGAATCACCAGCACCGCCACCACGATGCCGCCGATGATCGTCTGCTGCTTGCGTTCCTTCTCCATCTGCTCGGCGCGCGCCTTCATCGCTGCGGCCTCAGCGGCCCTACGCTCGGCGCGGCTGGTACGCTTCTGCGCATCCTTGCTGTTCTGGGCCATCGATATTCCTTTCGACCTCACGTTGTTATGCTGGGCACCATACTAGCGATGCCTTGCTATCGATTCGCCGGGAATTCCGTATTGCCTTGCGATTGCGTCGGCAGCTCGCTCAAGTGGCGCAGATACGGCTGTTTACGCAGTGCGCCGCCGCCCAATCGCAGTACGATCGCGCCCGGAGCGGCCACGGCCACAAGCCAGCCGATCGCGCAGAACGCAGCCTGCGCCAGCCCGCTTTCGGAAAGCGGACCGCCAAGCAGCGTCGGCATCGGAATCGTCAATCCAAATATCCACGTATCCATCACGGCATACGGAAGCTGCAGCACGACCGTGGTGAGCGACAAACCCAGCGCGGCCACGGCCAACATGATCAGCGTCCGCACGATGGCGACGCCGAAGCCCTTCACGATGTGCCAGGGCAGTCCCGCCAATCGCAGCAGCCAGTCGGAACTTTTCTTCTCGCCGCCACGTTTGCCTTCGCGCTCGAGCTGCGCCTCCGTGTTGAATCCGATGGTGGCCAGCGCACAGGCGAACAGCAACGCGGCTGCCATCGCCGTCCACAGTGAGAACAGTCCGCAGACGGCCACGGGAATCGCCATCAGCACGCAGGGGAGCATGCCCCGGCCCAACATCGCGCCACGCTTCACATCGGCGGGATTGGGTGCTTCCGCAACGTTCGGCCCATCCATACCGGGTACCGGCGGGAATGACATTGCGGGCGATTGCTGCGCCGCGGCCACCGTGGCCTGCGGTATGACGGACGGTGGCTGCCGCATGGCGATGCGTTGCAACGCGGGTTTGATGGTCGGGTCGACTTGCGTCGGCGCTTCCGCTGGATTCCATGCGTTCTGGGCCGGCAGCATTTGTGTTGACGGCATGGATTGCGGCATTACCTGCGTGCCTGTCGGCATCGCCCGCGTGCCTTGCGATTGCGGCATCGTGCGCGTGTTGTCCACGTTGGGAAGTGCGTCGGAAAGCACACTGGTCTCGGCATCGTCAACAGGTGCGATCACCTGCGTTGCGCTCGCGTCGGATTGGCTGGTCACTTGTTTCCCGATTACTTGAGTTGCGCTCACATCGGGCTGCCCGATCGCCTGCGTTGCTTCGCTGAGCCTTGGCATCGTGCGCGTGCTGATGGCGTTTTCGCCGGTTATGTCGTCCTGCGATTGCCACAACGTGCGCGGATTGTCGGGCGATTCAACAAAAGGGGGCATCGCCTCCGTATCGCCATCCGCTGCGCCACCATTGTCGGCCGCAACCCACGCCTGCGGATTCAACGCATCCACGGCGATCGCCTGCAGCAAATCGTCCGGCGTGCACCGCTTCGTCCGATCCGGATTGAGCGCCGAACGGAACGCGGCCATCGTGCCCGCGGGAAGTCCCGCAAGATTGGCGCTGCCGGCCGCGGCGCGTTCCAACACGGTCATCATTGGCTTCGTGCCGAACACCGGCTCACCCGTAGCGGCGAACGCCAATACGCTCGCCACCGACCACCAATCGGTCATTTCATCCGATTCCGCGCCATCAATGATTTCCGGCGCGATGAACCCCGGCGTGCCCATCACCAGACCGGTACGCGTCACATGGCTTTCGCCTTCGCCCATAGCGATGCCGAAATCCACCAATACCGGGCCGGTGCTCGACACCATCACATTCGTCGGCTTGATATCGCGGTGCACGATGCCGGCCGCATGCACGGCACGCACCGCCTCAATCAGCTTGCGTGCCAGCCGTTCCAAATCGTCGCCCACATATCGGCCATTGACGCGCACATCCTCACGCAGATTCTTGCCTTCGATCAACTCGGTCACAATAAAAGCCAACGCGTCGTCAAGTTCCATATCCACAATGCCGCACACGCCCGGATGCCGCACCTTCTGCAACGCCATCGCCTCCCTGCGCAGGCGCTCGCGTGCGGTCAACTCGTCGCGCTGCTGCTGCGGGGAATCGTCGTCGGAGAGGGAATCACGCAAAATCTTCATCGCATATTGATGGCCGCCATCGTCCCGCACACGCCATACCGAGCCCATGGCACCCGAACCAAGCCGGGAAATCAACGTGTAGCCGCCAACCAGGCTGCCTGCTTCCAGATTCAATGCGCTTAAGTCGCTCATACTTCCATCGTACTTGGCGTGCAGATTATGCACGCGAATTGACAGGCTGGGGAAAACGCCATGTGCCGCACGTTGAAGTCTGATGAAATCGAATCATCGACATGAAGAAGTGTCTTCACTTGCCGCACGCATCTGCAGCCACTTCACCGAAACCATGAGATGCGGGGCAGTGTTGAATGGTTTCGCGGTTCCGATAAAGGCATCGGAGCCTACGTGTCGTTTGGTTATGAGAATCAAGGAGGAGGCAGACCATGCTGCAAATCAACATGGCTGACGTTATGAACGTCATCGGCTCATTGACGCCGTACCTTATTGCGATTGGCGTGCTGTTCGCGCTCGCGCTGATTATCACTTTTGCCGTCAACAAGAAGACGGTCAAGGAAGTGGCGACCCGTAAGATCGTCCATTCCGAATCCTGGCTGGTGGCGCTCGTCGGCATCGTCGTGGCCGTGTCCATGATGCTGACCGGTCCGCTTTCCACGCTGCTCAACAATGCGACCACCACCAAGTACATGCTGTCCGACACCACGGTTTCCAAGGCCAACGAGCTGGCCAAGGATGTGCAGTCGGAGGCCGTCACCCTGCTGAAGAATGACGATTCCAACCTGCCGCTGTCCGGCAAGAAGGTCAACGTGTTCGGCTGGGGCTCCACCAACCCCGTCTACGGCGGCACCGGCTCCGGCTCCATGTCGAAGCAGTACAAGACCGTCTCCCTGCTTGACGGCATGAAGCAGGCTGGCCTGAAGACCAATACGGAGCTGAGCAAGCTGTACACGGACTACCGCAAGGATCGTCCTGAGGTCGGCATGTTCGCTCAGGATTGGACCCTGCCCGAGGTGCCGGCCAAGCAGTACTCCGACAAGCTGGTCTCCGACGCGAAGGATTTCTCGGACGAGGCCGTGGTCGTGCTGACCCGTGTCGGCGGCGAGGGCGCGGACCTGCCGACGGACATGAAGGCGAAGGGTATCACCTACAAGAACAACTCCAAGGATTATGACGACTTCCAGAAGGGTGAGAGCTTCCTTCAGTTGTCGAAGACCGAGCGTGACATGATCGACCTGGTCACCAGCAACTTCAAGAAGGTGACGCTCGTCTACAACGGCGCGAACACGTTCCAGTTCGATTTCCTCAACGACTATCCGCAGATCCAGTCCGTCGTGTGGTGCCCGCCGGCTGGCCAGACCGGTTTCTCCGCCCTTGGTGAGGTGCTTGCCGGTGAGACCAACCCGTCCGGCAAGACCTCCGACACCTTCCTCAAGGATCTGACCAAGTCGGTGTCCTATAACAACTTCGGCAAGTTCGAATACACCAATATGGCAGACAAGGCAGCCAAGTACAAGGGCTTCACGGGTGACGACGTCACTGCCATTCCGGGCTTTGTCAACTACTCCGAAGGCATCTATGTGGGCTACAAGTTCTATGAGACCGCTTCGGACGAAGGCCTGATTAATTATGATGACACCGTCGCGTTCCCGTTCGGCTATGGCCTGTCCTACACCTCGTTCGATCAGAAGCTCGACAGCGTGAAGTACAAGGGTGGCAAGGTGACCGTCACCGCCACCGTGACCAACACCGGCGATAAGGCCGGCAAGGACGTGGTCGAGGCCTACTACAACCCGCCGTACACCGACGGCGGCATCGAGAAGGCGTCCAAGAACCTGGCCGGCTTCGAGAAGACCAAGGAACTGCAGCCGGGCGAGTCCCAGAAGGTCACCGTCAAGTTCGATGACGACGACATGGCGTCCTACGACTACAAGGGCGCGAAGGCGTACGTGCTGGAGAAGGGCGATTATGACATCTCCATCCAGTCCGATTCGCACCACGTGATCGATCACAAGGCGATCACCGTGAAGGACACCGTCACCTACGATTCCGATTCGAACACCCACAATGGCGACAAGACCGTGGCCACGAACCAGTTCGATGATGTGGCGGGCGATGTGACGTACCTGTCCCGCGCCGACCACTTCGCGAACTACAAGGAGGCCACCGCCGCCCCGACCAACTTCAAGATGTCCGACAAGGCCAAGGAAACCTTCTACAACAACTCGAACTACGATCCGAAGAAGTTCGACAAGGATTCCGACAAGATGCCGACCACCGGTGCCAAGAACGGTCTGAAGCTGTCCGATATGTACGGCAAGGACTATGACGACGCCGATTGGGACAAGCTGCTCGACCAGCTCACCTTCGACGATATGGACAACCTCATCGCCAATGGTGGCTATGGCACCCAGGCTGTGAAGTCCGTTGGCAAGATCCAGCTGACCGATGCGGACGGCCCGGCATCGCTGAATAACAACTTCACCGGCGTTGGCTCCATCGGCTTCCCGGCTTCCACGGCATTCGCCTGCACTTGGAACAAGGATCTCGCCAAGCAGTTCGGTGAGATGATCGGCGACATGGCCCACGACATGCACGTGGCTGGCTGGTACGCACCGGCCATGAACATCCACCGCAACGCGTTCTCCGGCCGTACCTTCGAGTACTTCTCCGAGGATTCGCTGCTCTCCGGCGTGATGGCATCCAGCGAGATCTCCGGTGCCAAGTCCAAGGGCGTGTACTCCTTCATGAAGCACTTCGCTCTGAATGACCAGGAGACCAAGCGTACGGAAATGCTGTGCACGTGGACGAACGAGCAGGCCATGCGTGAGATCTATCTGAAGCCGTTCGAGATGAGCGTGAAGGAAGGCGGTGCCCAGGCCGTGATGAGCTCCTTCAACTACATCGGCAACACCTATGCCGGCGCCGACAGCGCGCTGCTGCAGACCGTGCTGCGCGGCGAGTGGGGCTTCAAGGGCTTCGTCCTGACCGACTACTTCGGCGGCTACGGCTACCAGAACGCCGATCAGGAAGTGCGTGCGGGCAACGACTCGATGCTCGCCACCACGAAGATCACCAACCACATCACCGATAAGTCCGCCACTTCCGTGAAGGCGATGCGTCAGGCCGCGCACAACATTCTGTACACCGCCGCCAACAGCTGGCAGTATGCGAATGGCGAGCCGAAGGTCGCCACTCCGATCTGGAAGACCGCCATGTACGTGGCTTGGGGCGTGACCGCGGTGCTCGTGATCGGCCTGGAGATTGTGGCCATCAAGCGGTACATGAACCGCAAGAAGGCCGTCGCCACGGTCGAGTCGGCTGCAGAACCGGTTGCCGCCGGACCGGCCAATGCCGAGTGAGCTGCCTGATCAGCGATAACTGAAGTAATAACTGAAAACAGTCGGTTACAGGCAGCATTAGCAATGGTCAGTGATTCGAATGACCAAAGCTGAATATCCAGTAGCCGAACAACAAGGCCGGGAGCCTCCGCTAACCACGGAGCTTCCGGCTTTTGTTATGCGAGAACCGTGGTTGGACCGCAAAATGCGGATGTGGTTGACCATGTTGATGGTCGACACGCCGACAGCTATTGGTTTTGCGTTCACCTGGTTGTGGTTTTCGGGGTCTATTCTGATGGTATCGGCGCTTTCCGGACGCATTTTCCCGGTTTTCGACACGCCGATGAATGCGTTGCGCCGCAAGGGTTTTTACGGGGTTTG
>OATA01000326.1_pt1 | contig 61103 bp, 55 predicted proteins | sample 1516451 | NCBI WGS metagenome assembly OATA01 (sample SAMEA2579905, study PRJEB22360) | human gut metagenome | biome: human gut; feature: human-associated habitat; material: faeces | place: Denmark | collected 2008/2010 | reverse complement strand
TTTGTGTACTTTGGAGGAATACCGAAATGAGCATACATCTTTTCAAACACAATCAGGAAGCATATAACTCAGTTACCGCCATGCTTGAGCGGGAGAAAATGGCAGCAGTCATCCACCCTACAGGCACAGGGAAATCCCTGATTGCATTTAAGCTGGCAGAGGAACATCCATCAGAGAAATTCTTATGGCTCTCACCAAGTGAATATATCTATCAGACACAGCTGGAGAATCTCGGAATGGAATTCGATAACATCCAATTCATGTCCTACAGCCGTCTGCTGAAGAACGAAGACAGCATCGAAACCCTGCATCCGGATTATATCATCCTGGATGAATTTCATCGTTGTGGTGCCGCAGAATGGGGCAAAAGCGTCAGGAAACTTCTGACCGCCTGTCCAAATGCGAAGAGACTCGGGCTGTCCGCGACCAATATCCGCTATCTGGACAACCAGAGAAATATGGCAGAAGAGATTTTTGATGGAAAGATCGCATCCGAGATGACACTCGGAGAAGCTATCGTCCGGGGAATACTCCCGGAACCGAAATATGTGATTGCCATGTATTCGTATAAGAAAGAACTGGATCAGTTAAAGAAAAGAATCCAGGCGTTATCGAATCAGGGCCTCATCACAGAGAACCAGAAACTGCTTGAGCAGCTGCGCCGCGCACTGGAACAGGCAGAGGGGCTGGACATTGTGTTTGAGAAGCATATGGAAAAGAAAAATGGAAAATATATCGTCTTTTGTTCCGGTAAAGAACATATGGACGAAATGAAAAATCAGGTCTGCGCCTGGTTTCAACGAGTAGACAGAAAGCCGAAGATATACACGGCATTCTATAACGATACATCCACAGAAAGAGAATTTGCTGCGTTTAAAAGTGACAACAGTGATCATCTCAAGCTTCTTTTTTGCATCGATATGTTAAATGAAGGCGTTCATGTGGATGACGTTGATGGAGTTATTCTTCTGCGGCCGACAGTATCTCCCATCATATACCTTCAGCAGATTGGACGTGCCCTGTCAGCAGGTTCGCAGAATACACCGGTTATCTTCGACCTGGTCAACAACTTTGACAGTCTTTCCTGTATTGACTGTCTGAAAAAAGAACTGGAAGAAGCATGCATACTTTTTCCGGCAGGCTATGAAAAAAGCGAACACTTTCGTGGCCATTTTCAGATCACAGACGAAACAAAAGACAGCAGGATCCTTTTCCAGAAGCTGCAGAGCAACTTAAGTTCAGCATGGGAAACCTACTATATTGCCGCGAAACAGTGGTATCTGGAAAAAGGAAATCTGAGAATTCCAAAGAGCTATGTCACTGAGACTGGTCTGACACTTGGAAGCTGGATACAGACCCAGCGCAGAGTTTATTCCGGCACAGCCGCAGGCAGCCTGACAGAAGAAAAAGTCAGAAAGCTGGACGAGATCGGTATGATCTGGGATTTCAAAGATCAGGGATGGAATGAAGCACTGAAAGAGCTGCAGACATATTATCAGGAACACGGAAATCTGGACATCAAAGCAAGATATGAAACTGCCGATGGCTTCAAACTTGGCCGATGGATCTGCAACCTGCGTACAAAGGTAAAGACAAAAGGTCTGGATCAGTCCCTTACAAAAGAGCAGCAGGAACAGCTTGCAGCACTTGGAATGATCTGGGACAGAAACACAGAGAAGTGGGAAGAATATTTTGAGGAAGCAGAAGAATATTACAGAACTCATGGGAATCTGAATGTCAGGACAAAGTATGTCACAGACAAGGGAATCCCGCTGGGAAGATGGCTGACAGATATCAGCAATCAGCTGAATGTCGGAACACACCGCACAGCCATGGCAGAAGAACAGCTTGCCCGTCTCAGAAAAATCGGATTCCAGACTGAAAAAAAGACCGCCAGACAATGGAATGAGAAATATGAGCTGGCAAAAGAATATTATGAATCAAATGGAAATCTGAATATTCCCCTGTCATACAGTGTCAACGGTGTGAAACTGGGCAGATGGATATCAAATATAAGATCCAAACGAAAACATCCACAGTCAAATGGAATGGTCTTAAACGATGAACGGATCAGACAGCTGGATATGATCGGAATGAACTGGAAATAGGAAGAAAAAGAAAAGTATTTAGAAGGAGTCAGGAAGGAATGTATAGAAAAAAAGGAAGAGAATGGACCAAGCATGTGGATTTTATGTTGTTGGACATTCTATGTATACAGCTTGCATTTATTGCAGCATACATATTTCGATTTGGAACCGGCAATCCATATATGGACCGGGATTACCGTATTTTTGGGATTGCTTTTCTTCTCATTGATTTCTTTGTAGAAATCGTATCAGACTCCTTCAAGAATGTATTGAAAAGAGGATACTTCGATGAGTTTCTTGCGACCTGTAAGCATGTAATCCTGGTAGAAGTTGTGACCACTTTTTACCTGTTTACCACCCAGATGGGAGATATCTATTCACGGATATCCTATTACATTATGGTTCCCTTTTATATCGTAATCTCTTACACAGTCAGAATAATCTGGAAAAAAATCCTGAGGAAAAGAGGATTTCATTCAACTAAGAAATCCATCCTGATCCTTGCACCGGAACAAATGCTGGAAGAGACTTTACAGACTGTATCAAAAAGCTGTCTGGGATACACCCGGATCGTGGCAGCAGCGCTGGATGCTGACCTGAAAGGAAAAACAATCGCCGGTATTTCGATAGTTGCCAACCATGAGGAAATCATAGACTTTGCCTGCAGCGAATGGGTAGATGAAGTATTCATCCCACCTTGCAACGAAAACGATTATCCGAGAGAACTTGCAGCGACTTTTATGGAAATGGGAATTGCAGTTCACACAGGAATTACGAAAGCAGGCTCCATCCCAGCAGGTTGTCAGCAGGTAGAAAAAATCGGCAGCTACATGGTGATCACAACAAGCATGAATTACGCTGATTCTTCGAAACTATTTGTCAAAAGGCTCATGGACATAGCAGGAGGACTGGCCGGATGCCTGATCACTCTGCTGATCACGATCATAGTCGGCCCGATCATCTACATAAACTCCCCGGGTCCAATCTTCTTCTCACAGGAGCGGATCGGCAGAAACGGAAGAAAATTCAAGATGTACAAATTCCGAAGCATGTACATGGACGCCGAAGCCCGGAAAAAAGAACTCATGTCCCAGAACAAAATCAGTGACGGAATGATGTTCAAAATGGATTTCGACCCAAGAATCATAGGCAATAAAATACTTCCTGATGGCACAAAAAAGACCGGAATCGGCCAGTTCATCAGAAAAACAAGCCTAGATGAATTTCCTCAGTTCGTCAACATTCTCAAAGGTGACATGAGCCTCGTAGGCACAAGACCCCCCACACTGGATGAGTGGAACCAATACAAACCACACCACAGAGCCCGAATGTCATTCCGCCCCGGCCTGACCGGACTTTGGCAGGTTAGTGGAAGAAGTAATATTACGGACTTTGAGGAAGTGGTGAGGTTGGATACGAAGTATATTGATGAGTGGAGTTTGGGGGTGGATGTGAAGATACTTTGGAAGACGGTTGTTGGAGTGATTAAAAATGATGGAGCGGTATAAGGAAAATTTATTTGTGCTGAATAGATTGCATGAAATTTTTGGTATAAATAAAAAATTAGGTAGGGGAGTAAAGGAATGGAAAAGAAAAAGATTTTGATGGTTTGTGAGGCTTTTGGTGGAGGAGTATTCACTTATGTTTCGCAGCTCTGCAATGACATGGTGGATGATTTTGAGGTTTATCTGGCATATTCACTCAGACCACAGACACCTAAGAATTATAAGGAATTTTTGAATCAGAAAGTACATTTGATTAAAATGAAGCATGTTGGTGTAAATGGGTTAATAAACTTAAAAAGCGATATTGCAGCAATTAAAGAATTGCGCCAGATTGAAAAAAATGTGAAGCCAGATGTGATTCATCTGCATTCGTCTGTTGCGGGTGGATTAGGAAGGATAGCGTATAGCGGTAAGAATAATATAGTTGTTTATACACCTCATGGATATGCACATATTCTTATGGGTCCAGGAAAGAAGAGTACAGTTTATAAATTTGCAGAAAAAGTTCTTGGGAATAGGGCTCTTACACTTACTTGCTGTGAGAGTGAAGATGAAGAAGCTAAGAAATTTTCTAAAAGAACAGCATACATTGAAACGGGCGTAAATCTAACAGAACTTTCTGCCTCTCTTGATGGAATAAAAGCTGTTAAAAATGATAAATTTACTGTATTTACACTTGGAAGAGCATGTGTTCAAAAACAGCCACAGCTTTTTAATAGGATTGCAGAATTAGTACCTACTGCAAGATTTATTTGGATTGGCAATGGAGAACTTGAGGATGAATTGACTGCTCCTAATATTGAAGTGACAGGATGGAAACCACGCAAAGAGGCATTATCAATGGCAAAAAGTGCAGATGCATTTGTATTGTGTAGTCTCGGAGAAGCTATTGCTATGAGTCTTATTGAAAATATGTATATAAAGAAATTGATTCTAGTCAGTAATACAATAGGGAACAAAAGTGTGATTCATAATCGTATTAATGGATACGTGTGTGATACGGCAGAAGAGTATGCAAAAAGAATCAAAGATGCTATGAGAGAGTTTCCAAAGGGACTTCCAGAGCAAGCATATCAAGATGTATTACGTATTTATAATACATGTGCAATGAAGAAAAAGTACATTGCTTTTTATACCCAAATAACCGGGGGGGGGACTTTGATTTAATACTGCGTATCTCGAGCAATAATTGTGTCAGTGTTAAGGCGGTGGCATGATGAGAAGAATTCGAATTTTGCATGTAGCTCAGGCTGCTGGCGGTGTTGATCGTTATATTCGAATGCTTCTTAAGTATTTGGATAAAGACAAATTTGAAAATATACTTGTTTGTTCGCAGGCTTTTCATAAGGAAGATTATGAAGGACTTGTTTCTTGTTTTGAGCAAATTGAGATGACAAGAGAGATTGGGAAGAATGATATCTGTGCGATAAAAAAAGTAAGAAAACTAATAAAGAAATATGTACCTGATATTGTATATGCTCATTCTAGCAAAGCAGGTGCACTTGCTCGTATAGCAGATATAGGTATAAAAAATTACTGTATTTATAATCCGCATGGCTGGGCATTCAACATGAGATGTTCTGATAAGAAAAGGAAAATGTACATAGTGATTGAGAAGATTGCAGCGCTATTTTGCGACAAAATTATTTGTATTTCAGATGCAGAAAAGGAATCAGGACTAAAGATTTGCAGTGAAGATAAATTACATGTCATTTTTAATGGCGTTGATATTGAGGCTTACGAAAAAAGCGTTCATGGGAAAATAAAAAGGGATGATTTGGGCATACCTGATAATGCATTTGTTGTAGGTATGGTTGGCCGAATAAGTTCACAGAAAGCACCGGATGTGTTTATCCAAATGGCAAAATTGGTAAAGCTTGAAATTTCAAATGCTTATTTTGTTATTGTCGGCAATGGCAAACAGGAGAATGAAATTAGAAAATATGCTAAGAAAAATGGTCTATCGGATAGATTATATATCACAGGCTGGGTTGATAATCCGATGAATTATGTAGAGCTTTTTGATGTTGCATGTCTTTTGAGCCGATGGGAGGGCTTTGGATTGGTATTGCCAGAATATATGATGGCAGGTAAGCCTATTGTAGCAAGCCGAGTTGATGCTATTCCAAGTATTATCGAAGATGGAGAGAATGGGCTTTTAGTTGAAGTGGATGATGCTGCTGGAGCAAGTAAGGCTGTGTTGCAAATCCATAAGAATAATGAATTAAGAGAGAAATTAATAGTCCATGGGTTACAAGATGTATATGACAAGTTCAATGTTCGAAGGGTAGCGGCGGAGCATGGGGAATTGTTTGAAAAAGAGATTAAAAGAAGAATATAAGAGGAAGAAATCAACAGTCTTAGGATATTTGAGAAAACGTTGAAACGGTTAGACGTGAATATCGTAGGAGCTTGTTAATGGTAAGGAAGGAAATTTATAAATGTGTGGAAAGGATGAAATATTTTATGAAGGAATTGGTAAAAGAAATACTAATTGGGAAAGAAGCAACTTCATTAAATAAGATTATTAGTTTAATTCAAAATAGTGGATGTAAAGTCGTTTCATTTGATATTTTCGATACACTTATTAAACGCAATCTTCGTTCTGCAAATGATATTTTTAAAATTCTAGAATTTGAATTTAATCAGCATTTCAATAAATCGTTACCTATTTTGTTACTTAGGAAGAAAGCAGAAACAAATGCGAATGAAAATTCGTCAAATGAAGAAGTATCATTGGATGAAATTTATGCTGAATTTGAGCAGATATCGGAAGAGGAACGCAAATGGCTTAGAAATCAGGAAATATTTCTGGAAAAGAACTTTTGCCAAAGAAATCGCAGGATGTATGGTATTTATAATTGGTGTTTGAAAAATGGAAAAAAAATTCTTATTACTTCTGATATGTATTTACCACTGGAAATTATAAAAGATATATTGTTTGATGCCGGATATTATGATTATTCAAAGGTATATCTATCAAATGACCAGAAAGCAAGAAAAGCTACGGGTTCACTTTTTTCTATTATGCTGGAAGAAGAAAGACTTAATGCATCAGAAGTAGTTCACATTGGTGATGCACTGAAAGGTGATTATCTGGTGCCTAAGTCAATGGGAATTAACGCAATACTCATTCACAGAGATGATTCGGACACTATGTATTTTAATAAGAAAGTACTAATGTCAAAGAATCTTGAAATTGCTAATAATTATAATATTGTTAATTCTTTTATTCGTAACAATATGAATTCGAATTCATCCTTCTTTGAAAAGATGGGCTTTGAGATTGTTGGACCAGTTCTTTATGGATATTGTAAGTGGTTGATTCAAAAGTTAAAAGAGAAAGGAATCTCGAGGGTGTATTTTCTGGCAAGAGAAGGATTTACTTTGGAGAAGGCATTTGAGATGTTTCGACCTTGTGGGATTTCTTATCATGTAATACGTGTTTCAAGAAGAGCGACAGCACTTCCGCTTCTTTATAGAGCAAAGTCATTGGATGATATATTGAATCGTATTACAGTGACAAGAGCAAATTTTACTATACAAAATATGCTAAAGTCTTGCGAGTTGGAACAGGAGAATATTGATAAAATTTTGTCCGTAATAGAAAGTAATCCATATGATTGTGTTTATGCTTTATCTGACCATCAGAAGAAAAAACTTTTTGATAAAGTATACCCGTATATAAAAAAGATATCCAAACAACAAGAAGAATATATACGTGGATATCTTAACCAGTTTGAGTTCAATGGAAAGATTGCGGTATGTGATGTAGGATGGCATGGGACTATTCAAAACGCATTACAAGATATCTTTGAAGAGAATGAAATCTATGGGTATTACATCGGAAAGAAGGAAAAGCGGGCAAAAGAAAAGGTAAAATCGGAGGCGTTTCTTTTTGATAATAATTATAACAAATGGATTATGAGAGAAGTAATGAGTGCGCCAGATTTGTTTGAACTGTTTTTTTTGTCTACTGATGGTTCTGCAAGAAAATATGCAAGGGATGTTTCTGGTAAATATTACTGCGTTCAGGCAAAACCAGAGCAATCAGAAGAAAGTGCGGAAGACGTTATTGATTTACAGAATGCTGCTTTAAAATTTGTAAAAGAATTTAAAAAATTGGATAATGCGATTAATGTTCAAATGAATTCATGTGTTTGTGAAGCGGCATTTAGCGCATTTATCAATTATCCGTCGGCAGACACAATCAAGCACTTAAAAGAATTTTCTTTTTTGAATGTGGAAAGCCATTCTATGGTGGCTCAGCATAGTTTTGGATATTACATTTTGAGACCTAAGAATTTTGTCTCAGAGTTTTTAAATAATGGAAGTAAATCCATTTTTTTGAAGAGTGTATTAAAACTTCCGTTACCATATATTAGCATTATAGATTTTTTGAAAAAATTTGATAAACAACAATGAAAAGGAAAAACATATGAAAATTGCTATAGTTTTATGTACATTTAACCGAATTGACTGTCTGAGAATTGCGTTACAAAAATATGAAGATCAGACAGTAAAACCTGATTTTATGGTGATTGTAAATAATGCGAGTACTGATGGAACAAAAGAATATCTGGATAGTTGGAAAGAAAAAACATCTTTTTTTAAAAAAGTTGTTATCCATAATGAACAGAATTTAGGAGGATCAGGAGGCTTTTCAAGAGGAGTAGAAGAGGCATTAAAACTCGATTGTGATTATATGTTCCTTGCTGATGATGATGCCTATGCAGAAACAAAAGTGTTGGAAGAACTTCATAAGGCTGATACTTATCTGAAGAAAAAGCAAGTTAATGTTGCTGCTCTCTGTACTGCAATTTACAATGGCGCAAATCGAGAATTGTCCCATCGTTGCATTGTTAAACAAGGGGTTTTTAATGTAAAATTTGACTGGGTGCCAGAGCAGGTATATTCAAAAAGGTTGTTCAAGGTTGATATTTTTACATTTGTTGGAGCTTGTATTAAAAAATCAGTTGTGGAGAAGATTGGTCTTCCAAAAACACAGTATTTTATTTATTATGACGATGCGGAGTATTGTATGAGAATTAGAGAATATGGGGAAATTTATTGTGTTCCAGGCAGTATAATGCATCACGATATAGGAAATGATCGTCGTTCATCATGGAAAGATTATTATGATACAAGGAACTGGATTGATCTGGTGAAGGCGTACTTTCCAAAGAGAAATGTGTTTGGTACAGCTGTTAAGATGTATTTTAAACGTTGCAGTATATTGGCAAAGATATTCCGAAATCGTGATAGGGAGCATCGTCATATGTGTTGGATTGCAATACACGATGGGTTAAGTGGAAGATTGGGAATTCATGAAGTTTATAGGCCGGGTTCCCAAATTTAATCTAATTTTATGGGGGTGGACGCAGTGCCTTCGGACATTAGACTCTGCTGAACGATATGAAAATATAACTATTAACTGTATAGATGGGAATAGGGAAATATCTCTTAGATGTCCTTGCCCCTATACCATAAAAAGAAAATAAGTCTGTAAGCAATTTTTCTTGCTTGCAAACTTATTATACGAGAGGGGTGTGTTATCTGAGACAACTAATATTTTTGCTTATAGTAATTATTCTTTTACTTATTTTGAGTATGTTCACGTCGAAAGAGGCAGTTATATCACCTCAGTTTGGTTTTACAGCATGTTTTGTGCCAGGTATTATTTATGCATTTAACTATATAAGAAAATGGAATATGTATTTATCAAGCCAAACAATAGAAACTATTATTTTAGGAATTACGGTATTTATTATTACATCTGCTATTATAAATTATTTTAGTTATAGATTTAAATTTCGACTTGGAACTATAAGATTTTACGAAAAAAATTATACAGAAGTTGAATGCATTTCTGAATCTATTCCGGCATGGAAGATTATAATAGTTTTGATATTGGAATTATTAAGCCTTTTTTTGGTTTTAGCATTTCTTATCAGTAATTTTGGCACTAATATATCTGCGGCAATTTATGCATTCAGACTTAGAAGTATGAATATTACGTCCAGTGATTATGTGTCATTACCTGGATTTGTGCGTTTAATTAGAAGAATAGCATTAGCAGCAGGTTACATTGTCATGTATCTTTTCTTCAATGGTATTGTTTATAAAAGTAAAAAAAATCGTATTGCAGAAATTGTATGTATTGTTTTAGCTTTTATTAATGGTCTTATCCTTGGTGGTCGAGGAGACGGAATTCAGTTGATTGCTTCTGGCGTAATTATATATCTTTTATTACGTCGCGGAAAGTATGGGAGTGTTTCATTCCGATTTACTGATATAATAAAAATGATTGTGCTTGCGACAATTATACTAGCAACATTTGCAGGATTGGGGTCTTTGTTGGGAAGACAAATGGAATTTTTGAATTTTAACGATTATATTGCAGTCTACTTGTCTGCTGAATTGAAAAATCTTGATATTTTTATACGTGAGGGAACTTTCGGAACAAGCTTTAAGAATTCTCAAACAATGATGAATATTGTTAATACATTGGGAAGTTTGTTGAATCATCAAGAGTGGATTCATAGTCTTGACAATCCGTATCATTATATTGGTGGTACAGCATTGGGAAATGTCAGTACTATATTTTATGCATTTATGTATGATGGAGGATATGCTGGAATTATTGGCTATACAGCTTTATTTGCGGTGATTAGTCAAGCTATTTTTCAATATTCCCTAAATGTTCGGACGAAAAAAAAGATTAGGTTTTCAATATTATTTTATTCATATGTGTGGTATACGGTGATTTTTTCATTTTTTTCTGATAAATTTTATGAAATGATTTTTAATACGGCATTTATATGGACACTTGTTTCATGGGCGGTATTAGTGGGATTTTTTAATATGAAAGTAAAATTAAAATTTGTAAAAGGTGTCTGATCCGAGTGAAATAGTTACGTTTTGCAAAACTGGTTTTGCATATTTGGGGGATAAAATAATAGGCAATTTATAGAAATGGGACAATATAGATAACCATGATAATAATATCCATACATATAAGAAGAAAAAATTTTTATTTACTTTGTGGAGAGATAAACCTAACGGGAAAGGAAAAGAGGAAATTCCCTGGGGGATTTCGACAGAATAATTATGAAATATATAATGGTTTTTCTTAAAAATTCGATTGTAATTGGATGGATTGCACCAGTTGTGACTACATTAATAGCAACCATAATAATTAAGAAGATTACCATAATAAATAGTAGTAAGGTAATCAATAAAGCAAATCAAGATTATGTAAATACAATTCTGGTATTTATAAAAAAGAAAATGAAAATAGATGAAGGATTTGTACATGGTGTACGTAATGCACTTGCATTGGAAGTAGGAGTACCGGAAAGTAAGTTGTATTCAGATGGTATGCTGAGGGATGTATTGGTAAACAATCTGGCAAGAGATACAAGTATGTTGGAAAAAGACAGACTTGATCTTATAAGGGATACGATTAAGGTATTTGATAATGAAATTTTAAATACATCAGAAAGAGAAAAACAAATAACAATAAACAAGAAGCATAGAATATGGTTGTTAGTTGTAACGATTGCAAGTTTTATAGTAAGTATAATAATATATGCAACAAATCCTGACAAAGCCAGTGATACTAATTCTATCCAGGCATTTTTTATAGGAAGTACACAGGCAATATCTATGATAGGATTGGCGGGAGTTACTTGGACATCTTTTGGATTGGAAGTAACAATAAAGAAAGAAAAGTAGAGGAACGTTGGAAGAACATGAAAGAGTCTGCAGTTCAGCAGACTCTTATTGCACGTACAAAATATGTTAAAAAAGCACAGGGAGAACAGTTTTGAAACAAACTTCAATTAAAAAGAACTTCATAATGAATGCATTACTTACAATGTCATCGTTCATTTTTCCATTAATCACATTTCCATATGTTTCGCGTATCTTGTCACCGGAGGGGACTGGAAAAGTGTCTTTTGCCACTTCGGTGATTGCTTATTTTGCGTTGTTTGCGCAGTTGGGAATTCCAACTTACGGAATCCGGGCATGTGCAAAGGTACGGGATGATAAAATTGAATTATCCAGAACTGTTCAGGAAATCTTTATTATTAATGTTGGTATGACGGTGATAACATATATTGCATTTGGAATCGCCTTGGGATGTGTACCTCGGCTGCAGGCAGAACGTTCATTATTTTTGATTATGAGTACCACATTATTATTTAATGGGATTGGTATGGACTGGCTGTATCGTGGGTTGGAAAAATATACATATATAACACTCAGATCGATTTTATTTAAATTTATTGCACTCCTTGCTATGTTTGTGCTGATCCATCAGAAGAGTGATTATGTTATTTATGGTGGAATTTCTATTTTGGCTGCATCAGCTTCCAATATTTGTAATTTAGTTAATGTTCATCGTTACATTCAGGTAAAGCCTGTTGGAGACTATAATTTTCGAAGACATTTGGGTCCGATTATGATTTTCTTTGCGATGTCATGCGCTACGACAGTTTATACAAATTTGGATACAGTAATGTTGGGCTTTATTAAAACGGATGTTGATGTCGGATATTATAACGCTGCTGTAAAAATCAAAAGTGTATTATTGGGAATTGTCACTTCTCTGGGAACTGTGCTGTTGCCGCGAGCATCTTATTACATAGAACATCATGAAATGGATGAGTTCCGTAGAATTACGAAAAAGGCGATTAATTTTGTTTTTCTCATTGCAGTTCCTTTGACTGTCTATTTTATTCTGTATGCAAAAGAGGGAATTTTGTTTCTGTCGGGTGATGCTTATATTTCAGCAGTTATTCCAATGCAGGTTATTATGCCTACGATTCTGTTTATAGGTCTGACTAATATTATGGGGATTCAGATGTTGGTTCCATTGGGACGTGAAAAAGTAGTGTTGTATTCGGAAATTGCAGGAGCAATTGTTGATCTGATTTTGAATGCAATATTGATTCCGCAATTGGCATCAGCAGGAGCAGCAATTGGTACCCTTGTGGCAGAAGGCGTTGTCTGGATAGTACAATTTATTGCATTAAGAAAAGAAGTTATACCAGCTTACAGGAATGTACGTTATGGAGCAGTTATATTAGCGACATTTGTCGGAGTGGTAAGTTCAAGCTGGGTGAAGATGCTGGGAATGGGAAATTTTGTAACTTTGATATTCTCGGCTGTTCTTTTCTTTGGTGGATATGGTGTTATTTTGACAGTATTAAAAGAGACGCTTGTATGGGAAATTGAGAGTCAGGTTTTGAAAAAATTAACAAAGAAAAAATAGAAGTGTTGATAGTATGGGGGTAGCAATTCATAAAATGTGAATAAACAAAACCTAAAAGAATTATTAAAAAAATATTTTCGACATCTTTCGAGTACATTTGAAAAGAAAATGATATAAGATTCCGAACATGATATATTTGAAGTCGTTTTTAAGTCAGGGATTTTTGATAGAAATAAAAAATGATCTAGAATTATGTATGGCTGCCATGCGTATGATGAAGGGAGAATAATAGAATGTATGATTATCTCGTGGTAGGTGCAGGATTATATGGAGCAATTTTTGCTCATGAGGCGAAGATAGCAGGTAAGTCGGTTCTGGTGATCGATAAGCGATCGAATATCGCAGGAAATGTTTTTACGGAGAAGGTAGAGGGCATTAATGTCCATAAATACGGTGCGCATATTTTCCATACAAATAATGCAAAAGTGTGGAATTATATCAATCGTTTTGCGACATTTAACCGTTTTACAAATTCACCGGTGGCGAATTATAAGGGTGAGCTTTATTCCATGCCTTTTAATATGTATACATTTAATAAAATGTGGGGCGTGGTGACACCAGAGGAGGCAGCTGCGAAGATTGAAGAACAGAAGAAGGAAATCATAGGGGAACCAAAGAATCTGGAAGAACAGGCAATCTCACTGGTTGGCCGTGATATTTATGAGAAGCTGGTAAAAGGGTATACAGAGAAGCAGTGGGGACGTGACTGTAAGGAGTTGCCGGCCTTTATCATAAAAAGGCTTCCTGTACGTTTGACCTTCGATAATAATTATTTTAATGCGCTTTATCAGGGAATTCCGGTGGGTGGTTATACAAAGATGGTGGAGAACCTGTTGGAAGGAATTGAGGTCAGATTAAATGAAGATTATCTGGCGAAGAAGCAGGAATATGACCAGCTTGCCGAAAAAGTGGTCTATACAGGAGCAATAGATGCTTTTTTTGATTACCGTCTTGGAAATCTGGAATATCGTTCTGTTCGTTTTGAGAATGAAGTTCTGGACATTCCAAACTTTCAGGGAAATGCTGCTGTGAATTACACAGACCGTGAAACACCATGGACGAGGATCATTGAGCATAAATGGTTTGAGTTTGGTAAGGATGAAGATGGAAATGATCTTCCTAAGACAGTCATCAGCCGGGAGTATTCCTCTGAATGGAAACCGGGAGATGAACCTTATTATCCGGTTAATGATGAGAAGAACAGTAATCTGTACAGGGAATATAAGAAAATGGCAGATGCACAGGAAAAAGTAATCTTTGGAGGACGTCTGGGAGAATATAAGTATTATGATATGGATCAGGTGATTGCTGCGGCGCTGGAGTTATGCGGGAAGAAATTTAAATCTTAACTTCCCCCTGTTTTGAACAAAACGTTAACTGATTTACACATTGGGATCAGACCCTACGAAATACTAATAAAATGAGTAAATATGCTCTAAAAGTTTTCTAAAGAAAGGATAACATGAAGAAATTACGAATCTGTATGTGTTAAGGATGCTCAGTTAAAGCAATCTGAACACAATAAGGAGAGATTATGAAAACAACATTACTTATCATGGCAGCCGGAATCGGCAGCCGATTTGGAACAGGAATAAAACAGTTGGAGCCGGTCGATGATGCAAACCATATCATCATGGACTACTCGATCCACGACGCGATTGAAGCTGGTTTCAATCATGTGGTATTTATTATCCGTAAGGATATTGAGAAGGAGTTCAAAGAGGCCATCGGTAATCGCATTGCCGCTATTTGTTCTTTCCATGATGTTACTGTGGACTATGCTTTCCAAGATATCAACGATATTCCGGGAGAATTTCCGGCAGGTCGTACTAAACCTTGGGGAACCGGACAGGCTGTGCTTGCTGCGAAAAATGTGATTGAGACACCGTTCATTGTGATCAATGCAGATGATTACTATGGCAAGGAAGGCTTCAAGGCTGTCCACGAGTATCTGGTGAATGGCGGAAAGTCTTGTATGGCTGGTTTCGTTCTGAAGAACACTCTGTCCGATAACGGCGGTGTGACTCGCGGTATCTGCAAGATGGATGAGAATGGAAACTTGACTGAAGTTGTAGAGACAAAGAATATTGTGAGGACCACAGATGGAGCAGAAGCAGACGGTGTGGCTGTTGATGTAAATTCTCTGGTTTCCATGAATATGTGGGGCTTGACTCCTGATTTTCTGGATGTGCTGGAAAATGGTTTCAAGGAGTTTTTTGAGAAAGAAGTACCGAGCAATCCTCAGAAAGCCGAGTATCTGATCCCAATCTTCATCGGTGAGCTGCTGGAGCAGGGTAAGATGTCCGTAAAGGTTCTGAAGACCAACGACACTTGGTATGGCATGACCTACCACGAAGATGCAGCTTCCGTAAAGGAGAGCTTCCGGAAGATGCTGGAGAACGGTGTATACAAGGCTGACTTGTTTAGTGATCTGTAAACGATGATGAAAGAAACGATTGATTTACTCGGAAAGATCCTCACAAACATCCTGACTGCTCTTTATGAACCTTTTGGATTCTCACTGCTTCTCTCGTTCTTTGCAATGTTTTTCTACCTGTATGCATATGAGCCAATACATGCCGGCAAAGGGTGGAAGAGTGCCATAGTAACATGGTATCAGAAATTTAAAGAGGGTGTGTTTTTTCGGAAGTTGTTTTTCTTATTTTTTGTGACCTCACTTATTCTGTTCCGAACCCTGTTAAACCGGAGCCTTTGGATGAATCCTTTATCTGATGTTATGGGCGGTTGGGGCATCTGGAAGACAGCGAGCGGAGAAAAGCAGCTGACAACAGAGTGCATTGAGAATGTGATTATGATGGTGCCGTTTTCAGCAGCAGTGCTGTGGTCATTCGGAAAGAAGATAGGAAACGGCTGGAAGAAAATACTGTGGCAAAGCGGGAAGATAACGTTCATCTTCTCGATAAGCATTGAGATATTGCAGTTATTGCTTCGCTTGGGAACGTTCCAGCTATCAGACATCTTCTATAATACAGTAGGCGGAATGATTGGCGGCTTGATATATATTGTGCAGTGATGAAGGCAAGAAAGCGTCTGTAAAGCTGGATGAAATTGTGATATACTGTGAGAGCGGTAGCTCCCATGTTGCTCTGATAATCACACACCTCTCCGTGGTGAGTAGCAGGCAACGATCTATTATGATCGGCGAAGATGTGAGCAATAATAGGAAAAGGATGGTGTAAGTGATGGCGATTAAGTCGTTAGAAATTAATTCAAAAGAAATTCATCTTATGAAATCAGTTACATCAGCCGATTATTCAGGAAAGACAGTGCTGACAAATTCCTCTTGGGAATATGTAGAATTATGGTTGAAAAGACAGAGTTCAGAAAAATCTAGGCGAGCATTATTTTATTGGTCTCAAGCAAAGAATTTCTATATTGCATCTGAAAATTTACCAATAGAGTCGCGCCCTCTTACTTCGTACTATTGTTGTATGAATGCTGCCAAGGCACTGCTGGCTATTAAAGGTCCAGACAGTATTGATTTTGATAATTTATCGCATGGTATTTCATCAGATAGAAGGCAATGGGGAAAATCTAATAACATAAAAAATGCTGAGGTTGTTTTTTCTGGATCAGGTGTATTGTTTGAGCTGTCTAAATATTTCAAAGAAGAAGCAGGGAAAAAGATATATTCTGTGTATGATTTGATGTATAATATACCATGTATTCATCGAGCATTTTCTCTTACATATAGATGTCCTGAATTGTTTATTCCGATTAGAGATATTAAATTTATTGTAGATAGTGAATTAAAAAAAGGTTGGGTCCAGTTTCAGGTCGATGAAAGGTATGCTAATGGAAATTCATTAAGGTATGTGCCTAAACAATATGAGAAGGTGAAATATCAGGATTCCATCAAATATTTAATGAGAAAAAAGCAGCGATTCGCATGGGATATTCATGGAGATAAAAAACAAAGATTAGAAGCCTTGTCTAAATATCACGGTAGCATTCGCAAGGATTTACTTTATATATACGGCGATGCTAGATTGTGGTATATAAAAAAAGATATTGATACGAATCAGCATATTCTAAAGAGAAATTCAATTACATTAATATTTGCAGTTTTCCACTGGCTGAGTGAGCTGGTACGGTATAATCCAGAAAAATTTGAATCATTAATGAAAACGAATCAGAACTGGTTGATTCACGAATTTGTAGATAATAGTTTGTATCAATACATAGATGAAATCAGTTGCGAGATAACAGAAAATGATATCATGACATCCGGTTATCGTAAATGATTATAGTAATATGATAGTGGGTGTATTATGGGATTTTTGTCATTATTTCAAAGAAAACAGAAAAATACACAAGCAATTTCAAAAAGCAATGCTACTTTGGAAAGGGCAGCAGATAGTATTCTTAATCAAAGAGGAAAGCAAATAGTAGATGGGCTAAACAGAACCACCGCTAGTACTGGAACTCCGATGGATAAATTGCATGGTGGGGCAAAAAGAATGGCTCAAATGTCAAACATAGGTGGGGGTTCAAAAGCAACTGGTGGAGGTGGCGTTGATGAAGGAATGAAAGCAATGCTACAATACACACAGGCTAACACTGTGAAAAAGATGACATCGCAGAGCAGGAAGAAAAAGATTCCAGACAATAAGTAATCTTGCCCACATATCCATACAGTGCTATACTTAAACCACTACAAAAGGAAAGAGGTTATCACCATGCCAAGAACGAAAGGCAGCAAGAACAAACCGAAGGCAATCAATGACTACGCATCCCAGATTACAGAGAAGCAGGAGACTATTGCGTCTCTGAATACTGAGATCGTATCCATCCAGAAAGCGATTGAAGAGCAGAAGAACACACTGAAAGAGAAGAAAGCTGCTCTGAAGAAGGCCGAAAAAGAAGCGGCATCCCTGGAAGCGAAGAAGGCAAAGGCGGATGCTAAGGCCGCTGAAGAAGCTAAGAAGACCGAAGCAGAGGCTGTACTGAAGAAGCTGTTGGCGAGCGGCATGAGTGCGGACGAGATTCTGGAAAAGCTGAAATAAACAAGAACCCAAGAAAAAATCAAAACCACCCGTCCAACGGGTGGTTTGCTCTAGGGCTATAAGCCATGCTACCGGCCAGCGCCTCAAGACGCTGGCTTTCACTTTGTTAAAGCCTTATTGCCTTTGCCTCTTTCGCCACCCCTTAAAGGGTGTTTGTATTACTCGCCACCCTTAAAAGGGTCTTCATATTCTCGTACACTTAATTTATCTAGTGCTATATCATGCTTTTCTTGGTCTTCTATGTATTTTCTTATGGTTGCTTCATTTAGACCTACTGTACTCACATAATATCCTTCTGCCCAAAAGTGCCTATTTCCAAACTTATACTTCAGATTTGCGTGTTTCTCAAACATCATTAACGCACTTTTTCCTTTTAAATATCCCATAAAACTTGACACACTTATCTTCGGTGGTATACTTAATAGCAAGTGTACATGATCTATCATCATATGCCCCTCTAGTATCTCCACTCCTTTGTACTGACATAACAATCTTATTATGTCTTGCAAACTCTGTCGATACTGTGCATATATTATTTTTCTTCTATACTTTGGTACAAACACTACATGGTATTTGCACATCCATTTTGTGTGGGATAAACTATTTGTTTTATTTGCCATTAAAATCACCTTTCTTTTTTACAATAGACTTGAACATTCTTATTGTAATACGATTGGTGATTTTTTTGTATAACTTTTTATGCACACCCGCATAGCGGGTGGTTGTTTGTACCACGCAAGCGTGGCACTAGGTAAACCCATTAATAAAAGCAGACTGTGAAAACGCAGTCTGCTTTTTCTATGTTCCGAAATTGGTACATTCTCTGCTGTAAAATATAATTAAATTGGTGAACAAAAGAGGATCGGAGCGTGACGGTACATGTCTAATAAAAATCATTCTGGTGACAGTGCACAGTTGAGTCTTTTTGATATTTTGGGGCTTGCGGGGAATATTGACAGCAAGTATTCCTCAGATGAAATTGAGGAGGTTATAGGTAAGCTCCGTGCAGCTAAGCGTACCGCAGAAAAGCATGAGGAAAATGAACGCCGCCGCAGGGAAAAAGAAGAATTAGAGCGGAAAGCCCGTGAAGAAAAAGAGAAAAAAGAAGCACATATACGTGAAGTTACAAGCATGGATCTTCCGCTCGATTGGGAAAATGCGTTCAATCAGGATGTAAGGACTCAGGGTATTCACGCTGACAGCATTTCTGACGGTCTCATTTTCAGTCTATCTAATCTCGGACGGGTTGATATTGAATATATTTCTTCAATAACCGGTGAGGACTACAAGACAATTATCGGTGCGCTGAAAGGATCTATCTATCAGAATCCGGAAACATGGGGCGAGTGCTTCTATAAAGGTTGGGAAACCTCTGAGGAATATCTGTCAGGCAATATGATGCGAAAATGGAAGGTGGCTAAAGAAGCTGATAAGGAATACGACGGCTATTTTGCTGATAATGTCAAAGCTATTGAAAAGGTTCTTCCTCCTACTGTTGCAACAAAAGATATCTATGTGACACTGGGTTCGCCGTGGGTACCTACGGATATAATTGATGATTTTATTGAACATCTTCTTGGCGATTGGCGCAGATACTGGTATAGCATCGATAACGAAGAAGATTTCAATACAAAACACGATGAATTGACCGGTACTTGGGAAATACCATTCAAAAGCAGATACAATCATGATGTCAAGGTGACACGAACATACGGTACCGACAGAATAAACGCTCTTCATATTCTCGAAAGAACTTTGAACATGAAGTCGGTCGCAGTTACCGATGAAGTCGTATGTAATACAAATTCTTCGGGCAAAAAAAGAGTTATTAACCAGTCTGAAACCATTCTGGCCATTGAAAAACAAAACAAAATGATAAAGGCGTTCCAAAAATGGATTTGGGAGGATGAAAGAAGAAAAGAACGTCTTGAAATGATTTTTGAGAACAATTTCAGTTGCGTTCGAAAAAGAATTTTTGACGGATCATTTTTACGGTTTCCCGACATGTCTCCGGCGATAAAGCTTTATTCCTATCAAAAAGACGCTGTTGCGCGAATTCTTTTTACTCCGAACACTCTATTGGCACACGATGTCGGAGCCGGAAAAACCTATGTTATGATTGCTGCGGCAATGGAAATGCGCCGCATGGGGCTGTCTGAAAAGAACATGTTTGTTGTTCCAAATAACATTGTCGGTCAATGGAAAAACATTTTCTATGCCATGTACCCGAGTGCCAATATTCTTTGTGTAGAGCCGAAGAGTTTTACTCCACCAAAAAGAGAAAGTCTTCTTGAAAGAATACGTGACGAGGATTTTGATGGGATCATTATTGCTTACAGTTGTTTTGAGCGGATTCCGTTGTCAAAGGAATACTATCGAAACCGGCTTGTTTATGAACAGGAAGTTATCGCAGAAATAGCGGGCAAAAAGAACAAGGCCACTTCTCGTTTGAAGAAGAAACAAGAGGCGGTTTCAAAAGCCTTATCTGAACTTGCCGTTACAATGGATGATTTGTATAACGGTGTGTATTTTGATGATCTCGGAATTACAAGACTATTTGTAGATGAGGCACACAATTTTAAGAATGTTCCTATCGAAACAAAAGCAGATAAAGTTCTTGGAATCAGTGCTTCAGGTTCCAAGAAATGCAAGGATATGATGGATAAGGTACATATGGTGCAGAAGAAGAATGACGGTGCAGGAGTTGTCTTCGCTACCGGAACTCCGATTACAAATTCTATCACAGATGCGTTTATTATGCAGATGTATTTGCAAAGCGGTGAACTTGCCATGCTGGATCTTCAGAACTTTGACAGTTGGATCGGTATGTTTGCAGAAAGGAGCACGGAATTTGAAATTGATGTTGACACAAGCAGTTATCGGCTTGCCACTCGTTTTTCTAAGTTTCACAACCTTCCCGAACTCACATCTCTACTGTCATCCATTGCCGATTTTCATCAAGTGGACACATCAGTCGGTATTCCAAAAATCGATGGATATACCGATGCGCTGATCTCAAAAACAAATGATTTTGCAGATTATCTGAAAGATATTTCACAGAGAGCAGAGAATGTTCGCAAAGGATATGTTAGTCGCAAAGATGACAATATGCTGAAAATCACGACAGACGGAAGGAAAGCAGCGCTTGATTTAAGGCTGGTCGATCCAAGTGCTATGTTCACTTATCAATCGAAAGTGGCACGCTGTGTCGAAAATGTTGCTGATATATATTTCAAAACAACGGTTCGTAAATCTGCACAAATCATTTTCTGCGACACATCGACTCCTAAAACGGGTTTTAACATTTATGATGAAGTGAAGACTATGCTTCAGAGTAAAGGCGTTCCTTCTGACAAGATTGCTTTTATTCATGACGCCCGGACCGAAGCACAGAGAAATACCATGTTTGCTCAAGTCAGGAAAGGCGACATTCGCGTGTTGCTCGGTTCGACCTTCAAACTCGGACTCGGTGTAAATATTCAAGATAAGCTGATCGCTCTGCATCATATCGATGTTCCGTGGAGACCGGCAGATATGACGCAACGTGAGGGGCGCATTCTGCGCCAAGGAAATACCAATTCAAAAGTGCAGATTTTCCGATATATCACAGAAGGGAGCTTTGATGCCTATTCATGGCAGTTGCTCGAAACCAAGCAACGATTTATTACCGGATTGCTTTCCGGATCGCTTACCGAGCGGAGTGGAAAGGATATTGAAGACACAGTGCTCGACTATGCCGAGGTCAAAGCTCTGGCCGTAGGAAATCCTCTTGTAAAAGAGCGGGTGAAGACCGCAAACGAGCTTTCGCGCTATCTGACATTACAGCGCAAACTTGTTGATTCAAGAATTCGCATGGAAAAAGAACTGTTAGAGATGCCCGGAAAAATATCCAATCAAGAGAACAATATTGCCCAATGTGAAGCCGATATTGCATTTTACAACGGATGGAAACAAGAAAATCCCGAACCGGTTGATAGCAAGGTAAAGAAGGAAGCGACGGAAAAGCGTAAACATTTAAGAGAATACATTCATTCTTCTCTTATTGGATATGTTCTTGAACCGAAAGAGAAAGCCCTTACAACATATCGAGGTTTTGAAATTATTCTCCCCGCTAACATGACACGGGAAAAACCTTATATTTGGTTGAAACGAAACGGTCGTTATTATGTAGAACTCGGAGATACGAATACGGGCAATTTAATAAGAATCGATAATTTTCTTGATGATTTACGAAAGCACTTTGATAAATTGAAAAATGGATTTGCTAAGCTGCAAGAAAGAGAATATCAACTTAAGGAAGAACTCAAAAAGCACGAAAGTTTCAGCGATGAAATTGAGGAATGCCGCAAAAAGCTCGAAATACTTAATAAGAAATTAGGAGTAGATAAGACATGAGCGATATTAAAATGACCAACATACCCTCTATGAATGTCGGTAAAATGGTTGAAAAACTGTCAAGCGCCTACTGCGCAATTATTCAAAACAACTACCCTATCAAAACGATGCCGTCCGTTATGCTGTGGGGACCTCCGGGTGTTGGTAAATCACAAGCAGTTCGCCGGATTGCAAAAGAGATTGGCGAGAAAACCGGTAAAACGGTTAATGTAACCGATGTTCGATTGCTTCTTTTTAATCCCATTGATCTGAGAGGCATTCCTACCGCCAACGCTGACAAAACGCTTGCAGTGTGGCTGAAACCGCAGATATTCCAAATGGATGCAAGTGACGATATTGTCAACATCCTGTTCCTTGATGAAATTTCCGCAGCACCTCAGTCCGTACAGGCGGCAGCTTATCAGATCACACTTGACCGAGTTGTCGGAGAACACAAGCTTCCCGATAACTGCATCGTAATTGCCGCCGGAAACCGTGTGACAGATAAATCCGTAGCTTTCAAAATGCCGAAAGCTCTGGCAAATCGACTTATGCACATCGAAATTGAAGGCAGTTTCAGTTCGTGGAAGCAATGGGCAATTTCCTCCGGTATCAATGATAAGGTTGTCGGTTTTTTGTCTTTCAGGCAAAGTTATCTCATGGGATTTGATCCCGACAGTAATGATCTCGCTTTCCCGACTCCACGTGCGTGGGAAATGGTAAGCAATGTTCTGAACTGGATTGATGATGACATAGACAGCATGTATTACTTGATTGCCGGACTTGTCGGGACAGGTGCAGCGGTTGAATTCAGAACATGGGCCAAGGTATATAAAAACCTGCCGGCCGTTGAAGATATTTTTGACGGCAAAATGCCACAGATGCCAAAGGATACTGATGTCATGTACGCTTTAATGGCATCTATGACCGCCTATGCACGGATGCACAAAGATGAAATGAGCAGAATCGCAAATTCAATCCGATATGCAGACAAAATGCCTCCCGATTTCAGCGCAGTATTGCTGAAAGACTATATGTGCATAGATAAAAATTACAAAGAAAAGCTCATGACCATTCCGGAATTTGCAAGGTGGCTTCAAACGAAAGGATGGTTAATAAATGGCTCTGTCTGAAAGCAAGATTAAAGGGTGCATAAAAAGACTTCTGTTATCACGCATGCGCATTTTGTATAACCATGGATTTTACGGTTTACTTTTAATGCATATGATTTATGCTGTCAGTGAAGAAATTGAAACGGCTTGTACGGATGGAGTAAGGATTACTTTTGGCATAGATTTTCTCGATAGTCTCAGTGATAGTGAACTTGACTTTGTCATGATGCATGAGATTTTGCATGTTGTGTTACAGCATTGCTTTCGCGGAGATGTTGAAGACCCTGAAGCATACAATATTGCGGCTGACATTGTTGTCAACTCTAATATTATGCTTGAGAACGGAATGAAAGCGAGCAGTATAACGCTAAGCAAATACGGAATAGCAATGCATGTTGCACCAGACGGAAAAGAAGGGCATGAATATACTGCCGAACAGGTCTATGCTATGCTTCCGAAGAATCTTAATAAAAAAGGCAATAATAAAAGTCCAGGCTCTGCTGTCGGCAGGGCAAAAAAAGAGAATAAAAAAGGCAATAATAAAAGTCCCGGTTCTGCTGATGGCAGAGCAAAAAAAGAGATTGCCAAAGATAAACATCAACCCGTATGGGTTTGGGATGATCATTCACAGTGGGGTAAATATGAGGAAGATGATACTCTCCGAGATGTGTGGGTCAAACGATTTGAAGACGCAGCGGAGGCTATTGAAATTAGAGACCCCTCAAATACAAGAGGCCTTCTCCCTGCTTTTGCCGAGCGTATTCTTAAAGAATTAAAAAAACCGCAAACCGATTGGCGGACAATCTTGAATGATTTTATTCAGGAAGAAGTTGTTGATTATTCGTTTGCTCCACCGGATCGGAGATTTGACGACAGTCCGTTTTTCTTGCCTGATTTCAACGGCAAGGAAGATAGGGTAGAAGATATCCTGTTTATGATTGATACATCAGGGAGTATGTCGGACGATATGATTGCAGCAGCATATTCAGAGGTTAAAGGAGCAATTGATCAGTTCAACGGAAAACTAAAGGGATGGCTTGGCTTCTTTGATGCGGCGATTATAAAGCCACAGCCGTTTAGCGACGAGAACGAGTTCAAGATAATCAAACCCGCCGGAGGTGGTGGAACCGACTTTCAAATCATTTTTGAGTATGTATTTCATCATATGTCCGACAAATTGCCGGCAAGTATTATCATATTATCAGATGGAGATGCCCCCTTTCCTCTGGAAAAGCTTGCCGGAGGTATTCCGGTGCTTTGGTTATTAAACAATGAAGAAGTGAATCCGCCTTGGGGAAAGGTTGCAAGGATAATCGTATAACATAAGAGATTTGAGCAATGTACAATGAGCAAATTAAGAAAATACTAATAAAAACATATGATATATGTGCATAAACACTTGACTGTAGCCCATCCGCTGTGTCGGAAAATAAACTATATTATTATACTTTGGGCAAGTATTACGAAAAGAAATTATTTTGCTTCGAAATGTATTAGAGTCTCAGCTATCTAAAAATTTGATTACTTGGAAAAAGCATTTAATGATTTGTTCCGAACGCATTACAGAGAATGCACATATCAGAACAATTGTTGAAAGAAGGAGAGCTCCAACATAATTGTGCTTTTTATGACGGAATTTGATTAGAAAGTACCGCGTGTAATATTAAACCGAAAAGAAAAGAATCCGGAGGTACAGAGTATGCAGTTTTATAAATTCGAAGGATTTACAGTTTCTGAAAACTGGTCCGAAGAAAACAATGATCGCAGAGTAATGCATGAGAAGGTAAGAAAAATCTCAATGAAGACAAACTCTTTCAATCAGAATCAGCAGCGTAAAGCATATGCGTTTGTTACCGATGCTTCAGAAGATACCGTAACTATTGGCGTCATCGTTAGAAATTACGCTGATGTACATAAACTGATATCCGGATATCTTCAGGCAATTGAAATGGAGCTGAAGGATACTTGTCTTGAAGAAATCACCTTTAACAATTTTCGTAATATGCTTAGCTGTGCCGATAGATACGACTATATTAACGATGATGACGAGGTTCTCGAACAGTTTGATCTGGATAAACTTAACGCAAGATTTGGCAGAAGCGTTGAATATGGAGAAAATATTCTCGACTGCTGCGACAAAAAGTCCGTCTATAATGAAGCTCGTAGGTTCCTTGCAAAAGATACATTTATTCCGGAACTTGATCGTATTTATGCAGGAAGCACAAAGCATAAGGTTAGTGGTCATCCTGTGCATTATATGATTCAGACTGATGACGGAGAAACCCGGAAAGGAATGCTCAGGGTGCTTCTTCAGGCGTTATATGCCAATAGCAGAATTCTCAGCAAGCGGTATATCTTCTTAAACATTAGACCCGGCGAAAATTTCTCAAGAGCAGTTTATGAATGTCTTTATAAAAGTAGCTTTGGCGGAGCCGTTATCGTTAGATATCTTGCCAACGACGACACAGAAGAATATTATGCAAATTGTGACAGAGACACAATAGAAACTCTTTGCGAAGTTATGAAGAAATACTGCAATCAGGTTCTTACGGTGTTCTGCTTTCCCCGTGAATGTACAAGTTCTAAAGATATTTTTTACGAGAATCTTAGAAATATTAGTATTGTTGAATTAAAGGAAGAGTTTGTTTCGGGAGAACGCGCGATAGATTTTCTTAAAATGCTTGCAAAAGATAACGAAATCCGAACTGATAAAAAACTGTTTGAAAAGCTCGAGGATGGGAAAGGTTATCTTGCACCCGACCTTCACGACTTGTTTGACAACTGGTACAACAACAAGCTTAAGACCGGTGTATATCCTCAGTATAAAGATATTGCGACCGCCAAGCGTGAAGTTGTCAAGGCAGCGCCGAAGGGTTCGGCTTATGATGAACTGAATCAGATGATTGGTCTTGATGAAGCAAAGAAGGTTATTAATCAAGCACTGAACTATTATAAAGCACAGAAGCTTTTTGCGGATAAAGGAATGAAAAGCGATCACCCTGCGATGCACATGGTCTTCACAGGTAATCCGGGAACAGCTAAGACTACTGTTGCAAGACTCTTCGCAAGAATTATGAAAGAGAATAATCTTCTCTCCAAAGGCAATCTAATTGAGGTTGGTCGTGGTGATCTGGTAGGCAAGTATGTCGGCTGGACGGCTCCGACGATTCAGAAGAAATTCAGAGATGCAAAAGGAAGTGTTCTTTTCATTGATGAAGCTTACTCTCTTGTAGATGACAGAAACGGTTCTTTTGGCGATGAAGCAATTAACACTATTGTTCAGGAAATGGAAAACCATCGGGACGATGTTGTCGTTATATTAGCAGGGTATCCTGACAAGATGGAAGGGCTCCTTCAAAAGAATCCGGGTCTCAGGTCGCGAATTGCCTACCATGTTCCATTCAACGATTACGATACGGCAGCACTTTGCAAAATAGCAAAACTTATCGCAAAACAGAAAGGGCTTACATTTACTGACGAAGCTTGTAATAAACTGACTGGCTTGTTTGATGCCGCAAGGAATGAAAGCAATTTCGGTAATGGCAGATATGTCAGAAATGTAATTGAAAAAGCAAAGATGGCTCAAGCTACCAGACTGCTAACAATGGATTTTGATTCCATTGAAAGTGAAGATATTGCATTAATCTCCGCTGATGATATTGAAATTCCTAAGTCAAGTGCAAAGACGGAAAAGAAACAAATTGGTTTCAGCACATAATGCACCGCATTTGTACATTGGTGAACTGTATATTATGAATATAGAAAAGAAAGGACGGAGGATGTTTTGATTGGTCATAAAAAAAGCTGACAATTGAACATTTTGGAAAGATCAAGCGTTTTGAGGCTTCTTTCCATGAACAACTCACCGAGATTTCTGATTCCAACACAAATGATATTATTCAGGCAATTGGGTTGATAACCGCAAACAAGAGCCTGACAGAACATGTTGCTACTGATAATTCAGCCGATAATTACGATTCGGATATTTCATCTTACGATAACTCTTTAGGCAACAAGTATATCTATCAGAATATTACACCTGAGTTCCATTATCAGAACTTTAGTGCTGACACAAACGCTTATCAGCAGGTATCGCTTTCGGTAACTCCTGAAAGAACAAATGAAATTGTAAATTATATTGCATTTGCGTTTGTTTACGGTTATAATGAGAATAAAATGACGGTTGATAATGCGGAAGTAAACTTACTAAAAGTCAAGCTGAATCAAAGTTGCGGCAAGGCAAAGATGTAATAACTTATTATAAGAGTGATGCGTTAAATATAGCAAACTCAGTAGGCAGCACTAGAAGTAAGTGTGATCCCAAACATAGAGGGTCTGCTTCTTTTAAGTATTATCATGTTAAATATAAAAATATAAAGTTGAGTATCCATTCGTTTTATGTATAGGGAATACAGGTGGTATTATGGTTTATACTTTTATGAATTATGACGATTTTAATAGTAAATATAACGATATATTAAAAATTGCCACTTGCTATAGCGAGAATTTTAGTTTTTTTACTGTGAGACAGATCCATAAAAAGGATCATTCTAATGAATATTTTAATTTCTTTGATGGTTTTAGAAATCATGAAATTCCATTAGGCAAAATAAAAACACCCAGATATACTGCAGGACAACAAATCCATTGTTTCAGAATTAATAAAATAACAACGGCTTTATTGATGAAACCTATAGATTTTTCTTCTTGGAATGCTTATGATTATCCTGAAGATTTGGCTTTTTATAAAAATTGCATACCGTGGTTTCGCTGTATTTCACATGAAAAAATGGTGTTAGTCAATGAGACCAATTTTAGTGCATTTAATGAGTTAAAAAAAATAGGCATAAATTTTAGATTGATTAATAATTCTAACTATATTTGAAAAAATTTAAAACGAATGTGGGTAAGTAGGCTCATTTGAGCCTACCTATTCAAGCGGTGAAACCTCATATTACTATTACACATTTGACGGTTCGCTTGAAAGTGAATATCGCACATCATCAAACGGCAGTCTTACTCATTACATTGTTACCGATTCAGACGGTAATACGGTAGAAAAGACATTTGTAAACGGTCAGACAAAGACTATTACAACAGGCACAGATAAGGGAGCAAAAAACATGAAAAAAATAATACAACCAATATCAATATTATTAATCATAACGCTGTTATCTGCGATATGTATAATACCATATGCAGCGACTATCGTTAACGGTGGTAATTACGAATTTACAGTTATGGATGCAACCAAGGTCCAAAAGTATGTTGTAGGTATGATTGACTTAACTGATGATGAGAAATTTCTTTACGATACTAATGGCGACAATGTGTTGACCGTTATTGATGCCACTAATATTCAGAAAATTATTGTTGGATCTCAATTAGATACATCAGAACCGTCATCTTTGACAGAAACTACTTCGGTTTACGGAACTGAAGCATCCACAGAAACAACGATATCGGATTTCTCCTCTGCTTGTACTGAAGTAACAACTGAATATACTGAAACTACTACAGAATGTGTTGAGGAAACAACAATTGTTGATGAACCATCGACAGAATCGACTGAAACAACTACGGAAGAAGTTACTGAACCTTCAACAGAAGAGTATACTGAGCAGATTACTGAACAGCCTACTACAGAGCCAAAACCAACTGTTCCGCCTAAAAGTGTGAAATTCAATAAGAATACAATAACACTTGGGGTAGGGGAGTCATATACTCTTATTACTACTATTGAAAATGGAGATATTTCGCAAGTAGAGTTTACTACAGATAATAGTGGGGTAATTACTGTAGACGATAAAGGCAAAATGACTGCTGTGGGCATTGGTGTCTCTACAATTACAGCAAAAACTTATAACGGACTTACAGCCAAATGTAAGGTTACTGTTAAAAAGCTTGCTAATAGCATAAAGCTTGATAAGACAAGTATTATAATTGGAGTCGGTGAACAGTATGATTTTTCAAGCTATGTGCCAAGCGGAACAGCAGCTTATTATCGTTCTTATTATTCAGATGATCCGAATATTGCTTTTGTTCAAAAAGCCGGAGGTTTGATGACCGCAAAAAAGGCAGGAACCACAACTGTGAGATGCAAAATGCCAAACGGTACACAAGCAACCTGTAATGTAACGGTCAAGCCGCTTGCAACATCTCTTAAACTTAACGCAAGTGAAATTGTACTGTACATAGGTCAGAGTTTTGACATTAACAGCAGTGTTCCAAAAGGTACAGCGGCATATTACAGACTTTATTCATCAAGCAATTCAAAAATAGCTGCTGTAACAAGAGGCGGAGGTGTCGTCAAAGGAGTAGCGACAGGAAAAGCAACTGTAACTTGCATTTTGAATAACGGAAAAAAAGCCATTTGCAATGTATACATAATGCCACAGAACAAGAAAATTTCAAATGTTCCGTTAATCGGTCAAAGTAAGCTCCCGACAGGCTGTGAAACCTGTAGTGCAACAATGCTGTTGAATTTCTACGGATATAAAATTTCTGAAACGACATTTGCAGATAAGTATTTGGTAAAAAAACCTTTCGGTTATTCAAACGGTTCATACACAGGACCTGATCCGAATTGTGCCTTTGTTGGAACACCATACAGTTCCAACAGCTACGGAGCGTATGCACCGATTATGGTAAAATGTATGAATAAATACCTTTCCGACAAATCATACAAGGCTGTAGAAATCAGCGGGAAAAGTCTTGAATATCTTTCGGGTAAGTATGTTGCACAAGGTCAGCCGATTATGGTGTGGGCAACAATTAATATGTCACCGTCATTTAAGACAACCACTTGGAGAGTAAACTACACCGATGAAAACGCAAAATATAAACTCGGCAGTTACTACACTTGGACTGCCGGCGAACATTGTTTGTTGCTCACGGGCTATGACAAAGATTATTACTATTTCAACGACCCATGGACAAACGCTCGTACAAGATACTCAAAAAGCCTTGTAAATACAAGATATAATGAACTCGGCAAACAGGCTGTAGTTATGGTGAAAAAATAACAAGAACCTTCTCTGATGAATTTATCATTAGGGAAGGTTTTTTCTTTTATTTGTTGGTATATTCTATTAAGGCAAAAACGCCTTTAGAAGTTTAAAATAAATCGCTGTGTGTTCCGGTCCTTGTCAGATACAAAATAAGTTCTTCATTACTAATTTCGTAAATCAGGAGCCAGTCGGGGGTAATGTGACACTCCCTACAGCCGGAATAATTTCCAATTAGTTTGTAATCTTTATATTCCGGTGGCAGTAGTTGTTGTTCAGCTATCATTTCAACAACAGCATCAAGTAATTGAATATTGTATCCACGCTTAATTGCCAGCTTAACATCTCTGTTGAATTTCTGTGATGGCACAATTCTTAATTTACTCATTGGTAATATCCTCTAAAAGCTCGCTAAATGATGCATAGGTTTTTTTGTTTGGATTTTTTTTCAGTTCTTCAACTTCTTTTATTGCAGAAATTGTATCTGCATTTGAAGTTTCATAGTTAATGACATTAAGCATATAACGGACAAGGTTGCCCTTTACATTTTCGCCACCTTTTACAACAATACTTTTATAAGCGTTGTAAATATCACGGTCAACGGTAAATGAACAAGTAATCTTATTGGTACTCATAATTTTATCACCTTCTAACAAAATATGACTATTATTGTTAAATCATTCAGCCCAGTTTTCAAGTTTTAAATCTTGTACTCTCGAAAATCCTTTTGTGTTATTAGTAACCAACACATAATCTAATGATTTTGCATGTCCTGCAATCATTGTGTCAAGTGGACCGATTGGTGTACCTTGCTTTTCTAAATAGGCTCGTATTTTCCCGTAAGATTCCGCAGCGGCTGAATCAAAATCAAGAACTTCAATATTCGCCAGCAATATAGCTAAAGCTAATTGGTTTTTTTCAATAGCTTGGCTTTTTTCAACTCCGTGTACTAACTCAGCATATGTTACAGATGAGATACATATATCTTCAGGATCATGTTCCTGTAATTTAAGAAAAACCTGTTTTGGTTTATGCTTAATAGAATAAATGCAAATATTAGTATCAAGCATGTATCTCATAGTTTTTCACGCTCCTGTGGTTCTGAATCTTCTCTGCCGTTTTCAAAAAAATCATCAGAAAACATATTTACTGCTTGAATGAAAGAACTCCATTGATTGGTCATAGGGATAAGCATAACTATATCACCGATTTTATTGACTGACACTTCATTAGTATCACTATTGAATCTGCATTCTTTTGGAAGTCTTACTGCCTGACTTCTGCCATTCTCAAATATTTTAGCTTTAAGCATAAAATCACTCCTTTCACTATTAGTATATACCAAGATATATATTTTATCAATAGCAATTTTCACATTTACCGTGTTTCTTTCTTATGGTGATTACACCAAATCATAACAAAGTTAAAAAATATATTAGAATTCTCAAGTTATTACGCTATTCGATTATACGAACTGCTGAAATGTAGAGATGGTGAAAGCAAAAATACAAAGTCAGAATTAGAGTTTTCAGTTACAGAATTGAGAGTTTGCTTTGATTGTGAGAAGAAATACAAACTTTTTGCCGATTTCAAACGCAAGGTTATAGATATAGCGGTAAGGGAAATTAACGAGAAATCAGATATTTGGGTAAGACCTACATATCAAAAAACAGGACGAGCCATAACAAGCATAATATTTGAAGTGCATAACAATGCGTACAACATATTAAACGATGCCGAAAAATGATTATACAATTGCATAGCAAAAAGTTTTGCCCTCAGTATCCTAAAGTACTGGGAGTATTTTGCTAAGGTACACAGTTGGACAAACATTACCGAAAAAGTAAAAGTTGTTGATAAGGAAGCGTACAGCTATGAGGAGCCGGTGTACGAAACAAAAGGCAAAGCAATATGCAATGACTGTGGTGCTGATATTACGGATTTAGGAGAGGAAGAGTTAACAGAACATATTTGTAACCACGCTCCTAACGGCGGCAAAGGTTCTTACCGAGTAGATGATGTAAAGATACAGACTGGCACTAAGACAGTCAATGTACCCAAAAAGTCGCATTACGAAACAAAAGTAATCGGTCGTAAGTGCAATGGTTGCGGTAAAGTAGAATACTACTGATAGTCAGTAAGTAATAGGGGAGTTATCGTTAGATAGCTCTCTTTTTTCCCTCATCACGGAAAAATGTGGGATAATCAAAAGTAAATATTGAAAAAGAGCATAGGAAACTCCAAAATTGTAGTTGAAGAGACAGACAATGGAGGAGAGAAACCTATGCTCTATTTAAATGATATCAAAGTTGAATTTGAAAGTCAAGGATTTAAAATCAGTCCTAATAAAGATAAAAGCGTACTGTTTCTGGAGAGCGTAAGGTCTACGCAGTCAGTCCGGTGTCCTTATTGCGGCGGTAGCTATGGACATGAACGCATCTTACAACAAGCTTGTAACAAAGCATTTGCCCAAAGCACAGATTGTATATGATCGGTTTCATATGCAGTCACAATTTGGCAGAGATGTTCTCGGTGTTGTTCGTCTGGATGAAGCTCGCAGGCTTAAAGCCAAAGCAAAAGAAATCCTTGTCGATATCTCGAATGATACCGACAAGGATACTATGAAATCTCTTAAACAAGAAGCTAAATCAGAAAAGCAGGGATACAGCCAACTCAAGAAGCGAGCTTGTAAAAGATGTTCAGGGTAGGTGCGTTTTGTGAACTGTCGTATGCGAAAGGAAGAACATATCAAAATGGCTTTTTGACAAAGAACAATGTGTATAACTTCTTGACGAAATGGAAATGTTATGATAATATATAATTAATCACAGATTTTCATAAATTTGCAAATTAGAGGTGCGTTATGAGATATATTACACGAGAGCTGGAGCGTAAGTTTCTCAAGCTCAATGATTTCTTTAAAGTCATCCTTGTGACGGGTGCAAGACAAGTCGGCAAAACAACAATGCTGAAACACTTGTCATCTTCGGACAGAACCTATGTAACGATGGATAACGCAATGGCAAGAGAGCTTGCTCAATCTGATCCTGTACTTTTTTTTCAGACCTACAAACCCCCGATACTCATTGACGAGGTGCAGAAAGCCCCGGAGCTGTTTGAACAAATCAAGGTGATTTGTGATGAAAGTGGGGAAAAGGGTCTTATATGGCTGACCGGTTCACAGCAGTACAAGATGATGGAACGAGTACGAGAGACTCTTGCCGGAAGAATTGGAATACTGGAGCTGTACAGTTTGTCTGCAAGAGAAAAAGCAGGAGTTGTGTTTGATGCTGATTTGGACTTTTCACTTGATACCTTACAGGCAAGACAAAGAAAGTTGCCAAAAAATGATGTAGTGCAGGTGTTCAATCACATTTGGGAGGGTGGTATGCCCCAAGTACAAGGTGTGGACGATGAGCTTCGGCAGGAATATTTCAATTCCTATATTGACACCTATTTAATGCGAGATGTAGCAGAATCCGGCGGTATTACCGACACAGTTCGTTTTCGTAAGTTTCTTGTCGGTTGTGCTGCTCTTGTTTCAGAGCAGGTAAATTATTCTACTCTTGCGGAATCCGCTGACATTGCACCAAGTACCGCAAAGGAATGGCTGAAAGTACTTGTGGGACTTCACATTGTTTATCTGCTTGCCCCATATTCAAACAATGAACTGAAACGGCTCAGCAAAACACCGAAACTGTATTTCTGTGACACCGGTCTTTGTGCTTACCTTTCGATGTGGCTGACGGCAGACACTCTCCGTAACGGTGCTGCAAGCGGTCATTACTACGAAAATTATGTGGTAATGGAGCTTGTGAAAAACTACGCTTACGCTAAATCTAAAGTAAATATTACCTATTTTCGTGATTCTAACGCAAAAGAGATTGATGTTTTCATCGAGGAAAACAATGTCATTCATCCGTTGGAAATCAAAAAGAGTGCTTCTCCTGATCGTCGTGAGGTCAAAAAGTACAGCGTAATTGACAAGGCTTCTTTGAACCGCGGAAACGGCGGCATCATATGTATGTGTGAGGAGCCGATACCGATTGACAAGGATAATTGTTTTATTCCGAGCAATCTAATCTGAATCACTCCCATAGCAAAAGTATATTTTCAAGAAACTAAGCAGAGCCCAAAAGCTCTGCTTTTTGTTTTAGTTTGCCAGGAAAATGACAGAAAAGGAATGAACGAAATGCCTAAGAAAAACGACTTCACCGTCTCCAAAAAAATCGTGATATACCTTTTTTAATGTTATTTAACTCTGTCTACGCTGTAAATTGTAAATCCGTTGAATTCCTTTTCATCCTTGTAAACAATGACGGAATCCTTTTTGCCGTAATATTGGTTAAGATAATTTTCTTTGATAAAAGTAATGTTCTTATCGATAACATATACATTTCTTCCGTAAACGACCGCCTCATAAATATTTGTTGAGAGGTTGCGGTTCACAAGCTGATTTGTCCGATGAAGATATCCGAAACCGTCAACATTATGGAGAAAATCGGAAGAAAATCCCCACAGCGGATGAATATAGTTATCGGTATATGAAATGTATTCTTTAGCTGTTACAGGATCGAGAACATAATAATTTTCGGGATGTCTGTCAACCTCAGTATAAAGATCACTCGGCTTTTTGTCATATGAAACAGGAGTGATATGGAAGAAATATGATACACAGCTTACCGCAACTAATATCACAAGTACAATAACCGAAATAAGAACAGTTTTTCTGCTTTTATCTGTAATATCGCTGTATTCGTCTTTTCTGAGATGACCGAAATCAAACGAATACATTGTAAACGAAAGAATCATCAGCAAAATTCCGTACATTGTGTATGCCGAAGAATCCATTGCATAACGAACATACATACAAGCCGCAAATCCCACCGCAAAATACAAGGCAGGGAAGAAGGCAAATCTTTTTTTCTGAACGGTAACAAAAACAACCATAATGGCAAGTATTACCGCAAAAGCAATAAGATATGAATCAAAATTTATAATATGTCCCCATGCATCTGAAAACAATGCACCCGCATTATCAAAGAAATTATACGGATTTTCCCGTTTTTGAATATCTGCAACCTTTTCAAGGGCAGCAGTATTCAGTCCATTGTTTTCATCATAATATCCGTCAACAAAAAGTTCATACTCATTTGCCGAATTTATTCCGACCGAATTAAGCTCCTCACAGTAATCGGAATAGTTTGGAAAGGCATTATCATCGGTCTTATCGGCAAGGACGCTGTATCTGTACAGCCCCGAAGTTTCTGCATTTGCATTATTGACCGAATATGAATAATATTCAAGACCGCAACCGACAAGAACAATAAAGACAAATACAAGCACAAAAGGTCTGAAATACCAGAAGAATTTTCTGAACGGCAACTTGTACTTTCTTTTTGCAATCATATCACCGATGAAGAATGCAATGAAAAATGCAAGTCCCACAAAGAAATATTTGAAACATAAAAATGTTCCGAATATAACTTCAAGTACACCAATCCAAAACGGGAGAGAGTTCTTGTCGTTTCTGATTGCATTAAGTGCCATCAGAAACCCTGCCGTAAGCAGCAAAGCGGCAGTTTTACTGCTTAAAATGTTTGAATAATGGTCAAATGAAAACAAAATATTCAGCACAAGAGTGAATATGAAAGCCTTGTGCTTTCCGAATTTATCGGCAAAAACAAATGTAACAGAAGAAAAAGCGGCACAGGAGAGAAGAATTTGAAAAAGTACAAAACAGTTGAAATTCAAAAGAATGTACTGCAATGAACCGGTAATTGTCGCAAAAATGTAGTTAATATCATTATTGTAATAGTTATGATACTGACAGATATATAAAGAATTGTAAAAATCGTCAGCACTGTCATAGGAAAATGCAGTAACACCTATAATCAAAGCCATAATAACAATATTAATTGCCAAAGCAAAGAAGGTCTTGCTTTTTAGTGCGTTTAATATTTTATCTTTCATAATAACTCCTCTGCATTATCTTTCTTGTTTAAAAATCACTTTCTTGATCTTCTTTCGTTAATCAAGAGCTGAAGATTCTTCTGTTCGTAAGTATTAAATTTAACATTCTTCTCAAATTCTTCGGGTGTATATTTGCCCTCATACCATGACTGCGAGTTAAAGTATGCATTAAGGCTTGCGTCCTTAAAAATTCTGCCTCGTCTTGCATAAATCTCATTAATTGCAAGCTGTAAGTCATCATCACTCAAAGCGCTTACCTGTGCGTTGCTGAGATACGAAGAATCGCTGTTAGGGAAGATAAATCCGCCGTTATTATTAGTGTTTGTATTGCTTGATGACTGTGCATTTGAATTGCCCGAAGCGCTGCTCTGACTATTTGATGACTGCTGAGCCTGTGTTGCAGGAGCTTCCGTTTCTCTCTGAATCTGTCCGCTTGAGATAACAAGTTTAACAACTGTACCCGTACTTGCGCTTGTGTCACCTTCCGGAGTCTGAGAGATAATATATCCTTCAGGATAATCATAACTGTATTCATAGTCAGAAATTTCAACGGTAAAGCCAGCCTGTTCAAGAAGCTTTTTACCGTAACTGTAACCGTAACCGACAACAGGAACAACTTTGTTATATGAAGAAGATGTTGTAACCTGTTCCGTTGTAGTAGGCATTGCCGTACTCGGCGCCTGTGTGGTTACTTCGGCAGATGTTGCAGTTTCGGCTGTAGTAGCTTTATTGTCAGTAGATGAATTTGACAAACCGTTATAAACGCAGAAACCGATAAATCCGAGTGCGGCGGCAATTACAACGGCACAAAGAATAATGATAAATTTATTCTTCTTTTTCTTTACATTTTCTTTATTATCTTCTTCATCTGTATATCCGAATTCATTGTGATTATCTTCAAAGCTGTTATCGTCAAAGTCGTTTTTTTCTTCAATTTTTTTAGTATCGTCAGCTTTATTGTCAGTACGCTTAACAGACGGCTCGTCCTCAAAGAAATCACCGTAGTCCTTGCTTGATTCATTGCTTGTAAGAACATTTTTATGGTCTGCACCGGAGTAATCGTCAAACACTTCAACGCTTGTAACAGGAGGAAGAACTTCCGGAGCTACTTCGCTGTTGCTTGAAACATCTTCAAATTCTTCAGCTTTTTTATCTGTAACAGTTTGTTCTTTCTTGTCATCTTCACTTGATACGGAACTGATATCTTCAAATTCAGGCTGTTTTTCTTCTGATACTTCGTTAGTTTTAACCTCGGAATTTTCAGACTCATCAACTGCATCTGTCACATCAACAACCTCAAATCCGCCGTTTTCATCAGCATCAGACTCACTGACTTCATCTGAATCTACAGGAGCATTACCGTCAACAGGCAAGGATTCTTCACCGGCTAAAACTTCGGCAATGCCAAGCTGTTCGCCGCCTTTAAATTCATTATCAAGAACAGCGTCCTCAACTGTCTGAACCTCATCCTTATCGTCAAAATTATCCTGCGATTCAGTCGGCTCTGTATCCTCAAATTCATCATAATCATATTCTTCAAATACATTTCCGTCAAAATCCGTGTTTTCGGGAACGACAACATCGGGATTCGGAACAGGGGAGGATGTACCTATTTCAGCCTTGATAGATGTGAGAGCATTTTTTATGTTGCTTGCATTCTTCCAGCGGTTTGTATTATTCGGCTGACATGCAATTACAATAACACTCTTGAGTTTTTCATCACCATCAGACGGTGCGGTAACAGCCTTGCCCGAGAATCTTTCTTCACAGGCATTCTTTCTGTCGCATGAATCACTTTCAAACGGAATTTTACCGCCGTTGCACATTGCATACATAATTATTCCGACAGAATAAATGTCGGTTGTATAGTCAACATTTTCCTGCTTGTAAACCTCAGGCGCAACAAATGAGGTATCCGTAATCTTGCCTTCAAAATCTGTAAATCCGCCGATTTTATACCTTCCGTCAGCGGTTACAAAAATATTCTTTGGTGAAATATTACCGTGAAAAATATTCTTTTCTTCCAAAGTTTCAAGCATTTCACTCATCTGAATACCAAAATCAACAACTTCATCCTCAGCGAAAGTTTTGGTTTTCATAAGTTCTTCAAGACTTGTGAGTTCTTCTGTAAATATGTACAAATCACAGTTTTTTTTGTTCTGATTATCCTGAACATAAACATCCAGATAGTTTGAAACACCGTCAAGCTCCTTAACCGATTCAATAAAATCAGCCTCTTCGGTGAAATACTCGGCATGTTCATCGGTGTAATTGCTTTTGCCGACAAATGCGTGTCTGAGAATCGCATTCTGAGCAGTATTTTTATCAATCTTTCTTGATACCTTGTAAACTTCACAGCCGTTGTCTTCCCCAACAAATGAAGTAACCTTCCAATTCCTTAAATCTGCCGGCAATTTAATCGTTTTTGCCATACTAACACTCCTTAAATATTTCCTTATTTTTCATATTGTATCTAAATCAAGGTCATTAACCCTCACTATCTCATTCTCCGGATTATTGTACCATATTACGAGCTGTTTTACCATAGATATTTCAATTTTTTAAAAAATAATTCTAATTTGTAATTAAATCCGACATAAAAACAGCAGTTCGCCTAAACGAACTGCCGAAAACATAATTTCAGTAAAATATCTTACTCGATCTTATCTAATTTTTATTTTTTCCTTTTTGTTGACTCCGATAATTCCGCCTATTCCTCCTCCCAAAACAGATGACATCAGTTTTAGCAGGGTTAGTATCGTTATAGGCTCACCGTTAAAAATCAATGCAATAGAGGTTATGACAAGAAAAATAAAAAATCCTGTCAGCGAACCCACCGCAAGACCTGCACTTCCTGTAATTCTTGATGATATTATTCCCGACATCAGCGTTGCAACACCGACCATGCCGACCGTGCAGTAATCAAGTATATCCGCTGAAATTACTCCCGATGACATCATCACGGCTGCAAGCAAACACATCAAAATTACCAGTATGAGTATTCCGCATACTGATGAAAACAAAACAGCCTTTGCAAGTAGTTTTTTATCAGACATAAAACAACCCCCGAATATATTCTGTTACAAATATATTCGGGGGAAAGAACATTCATTCAAAAAGTTATTCTTTTGTAGCTTTAGTTTCGTCAGAATCTTTCTTCTTGCCAAAACCGAAGAAGCCTTTCTTTTCAGGCTGACCTGCCTGCTGTGGCTGTTCCTTAACTGTGTCAACAGTAGAAATACACCACTTTTTAAACTTCATCTTAACTCTGTCGGAGCCTGTTTCAATGATGATAGCGTCCTCGTCGTCCTTAATGGCAACTACTCTGCCCATAATTCCGCCGATTGTTGTAATTTCATCACCGATCTCAAGAGAGTTACGAAGCTGGGCTTCTTCTTTTTTCTTCTTTGAGTTAGGTCTGATGAGGAAGAAATAGAGAGCCGCAAAAATAGCAACATAGAAGAGAATCATAAAAATCATACTTGATGACTGATTTCCGCCGCTTGCACTTGCTTCTGCAACTACAGGTAAAAAGTTTGTCATTTTCGTCATTCCTTTCATACAATGTATTGATTATATCAGTTTTAATCACATCTTGCAAGTATTTTTTCTGTTTTGAAAAAATATTAGATACGCACGCCTAAAATGTTGCGATATTTCTCGTAAAATTCCATATATGTGCCGTTATCAAGCTGAGTTCTGATAACTTCCATAAGATTATTGTAAAAATAGAGGTTGTGCAAAACAGCAAGTCGCATTCCGAGCATCTCACCGCTCTTGAGAAGATGTCTTATGTATGCCCTTGAAAAGTTTCGGCAAACAGGGCAGTCACAATGCTCGTCAATCGGGGATTCGTCTGTTTCATATTTTGCATTATTGATGTTACGCACTCCGTCCCAAGTGAAGAGCTGACCGTGTCTTGCGTTTCTGCTCGGCATAACACAGTCAAAAAGATCAACACCTCTTGCAACGCTTTCAAGAATATTCACGGGAGTTCCGACTCCCATAAGATATCTGATTTTATCTTTCGGAGCAAACGGCTCAACCTCTTCAATGATATGGTACATCGTTTCTGCAGGCTCACCCACGGCAAGACCTCCGATTGCATAGCCGTCAAGATTAAGCTCTGCAATTTCTTTCATATGATTGACGCGCAAATCGTCATAGATACCGCCCTGATTTATGCCGAACAGCATCTGGTTTTTATTTATGGTATCATCAAGACTGTTGAGCCTTTTCATCTCTGTTACGCATCTTTTAAGCCATCTTGTGGTTCTTTCAACGCTGTTTTTTGTATATTCATATGGAGAAGGGTTTTCAACGCATTCGTCAAATGCCATCGCAATTGTAGATGCAAGATTTGACTGGATTCTCATACTCTCCTCAGGTCCCATAAAAATTTTGCGGCCGTCAATGTGAGAATTGAAGTAAACGCCTTCTTCTTTAATATTTCTCAACTTTGCAAGAGAGAACACCTGAAATCCGCCGCTGTCGGTAAGGATAGGACCGTCCCACCTTGTAAATTTGTGAAGTCCGCCCATTTGCTTAACCTTTTCATCACCCGGACGAAGATGCAGATGATAGGTGTTGCAAAGCTGAACCTGACATTTTATATTCTTTAAATCAAGCGCAGAAACAGCACCCTTGATTGCACCGCATGTTGCAACATTCATAAAGGCAGGAGTCTGAACCGTACCGTGAACCGTAACAAATTCGCCCCGTCTTGCGCTGCCTTCCTTTTTAATTACCTTAAACATAAATTCTTAAAATCCTCCTATGATATGAACATAGCGTCACCGAAAGAGAAGAATCTGTACTTTTCCTTTACAGCTTCTTTGTATGCATTCATAATAAAATCATATCCCGCAAAAGCGGATACAAGCATAATGAGTGTACTTTCGGGAAGATGGAAGTTAGTAATAAGTCCGTCAAGCACCTTAAATTCAAATCCGGGATAAATAAAAATATCCGTAAATCCCTCGCAGGGCTTGATTTCTCCGTACATTGCCGCAACACTTTCAAGCGTTCTGCAGGATGTTGTGCCGACTGCAATAACCCGTCCGCCGTTTTTCTTAGTTTCATTTATGAGCTTTGCGGTTTCTTCGGGGACTTCATAATGCTCGCTGTGCATTTTATGCTTTGTAACATCATCAACCTTAACGGGTCTGAATGTACCGAGTCCCACATGAAGTGTAACATACGCAATCTTTACACCCTTAGCCTTGATTCTGTCCATAAGCTCGGTTGTAAAGTGAAGTCCTGCCGTCGGAGCTGCCGCAGAACCGAGTTCATGGCTGTAAACCGTCTGATAGCGTTCCTTGTCCTTAAGCTCGGCTGTAATATAAGGAGGAAGAGGCATCTGACCGATTTTGTCAAGAGTAGCAAAAAAATTCTCTTCGCAATCAAAATCAACTATTCTGTTGCCGTCATCCTTAACATCAACAACTGTTGCACGCAAAATCCCGTTACCAAACGAAAATTTTGTGCCTACTCTTGCTTTTTTACCCGGTTTGCAGAGTGTTTCCCAACGATTGTTTGCAACCTGCTTCAAAAGCAGAAATTCAACTTTTGCACCTGTTTCGTCTTTGATACCGTAAATTCTTGCAGGCAAAACTCTTGAATCGTTGGCAACAAGAAGATCTCCCTCGTTAAGATAATCAATAATGTCATAGAAATGTTTATGCTCCAGAGTTTGTTTTTCTCTGTCAAGCACAAGCAGTCTTGAACTGTCTCTCGGTTCAAGCGGAGTCTGCGCGATAAGCTCTTTAGGCAAATCGTAATAAAAATCACTAGTCTTCATTTTATTTCCTTTCAAGAACTAAAATTGCTTTTTAAAAGCTGTTCTGTCAAAAATCTTTGTAAAACACAAGTATTTGTCCTGTAAAATTCTCAAAATAATTGACATTACCCTTTTAAAATGATATATTATCTTATTATGAGCAGTTTGCATAATCGACAAACAGTCGTGTTTTCAGACATCTCTTCATATAATATAATATTTGTTTGAATAAGGCAACCGCTTTTTTAAAATTTGTTTAATTCGGAGGAATTATTATGAAAAAGTATAAAGTCGGTATTATCGGCGCTACCGGTATGGTAGGTCAGCGTTTTACACTTCTTCTTGAGAATCACCCGTGGTTTGAGGTTACTGTTCTTGCCGCAAGTAAGAGAAGTGCAGGCAAAACATACGGTGAAACAGTTGAAGGCAGATGGCATATGACTACTCCTCTTCCGGAGAAGTACAAGGATATGGTTATTGTTGACGCTGAAAATGTTGAAGAGGTTGCATCACAGGTTGATTTCTGTTTCTGCGCAGTTAATATGAAGAAGGATGAAATCCGTGATCTCGAAGACAGATATGCAAAGGCTGAATGTCCTATCGTATCAAACAACAGTGCTCATCGTTTTACAGATGATGTTCCTATGGTTATTCCTGAAATTAACGCCGATCACATTAAGATTATTGACGCTCAGAGAAAGCGTCTCGGCACAAAAAGAGGCTTTGTTGCAGTTAAGTCCAATTGCTCACTTCAGAGTTATGTTCCTGCAATTCATCCTTTAAAGGCACTCGGCGTTGACAAGGTTCTTGCCTGCACATATCAGGCAATTTCAGGCGCAGGCAAAACATTCAAGACATGGCCTGAAATGGTAGATAATGTTATTCCTTACATCGGCGGTGAGGAAGAGAAGTCAGAGCAGGAGCCGCTTAAAATCTGGGGTAAGATTGAAGGCGACAAGATTGTTAAAACCGATGATATTTCAATCACATCACAGTGCATCCGTGTTCCCGTATCAGACGGTCACACAGCAGCTGTATTTATGTCATTTAAGGACGGCGTAAAGAAACCTACTGTCGAAGAAATTATTGACATTTGGTCAAACTACAGCGGCAGAGCACAGGAGCTTGATCTTCCGAGTGCGCCAAAGCATTTTCTCCACTACTTCACAGAACCCGACCGTCCGCAGATTAAATCTGAAAGAAATCTTGAAAACGGTATGGCAGTATCGGTTGGCAGATTAAGACCTGATACTCAATATGATTACAAGTTCGTTTGTATGTCACACAACACATTAAGAGGCGCAGCAGGCGGTGCAGTTCTTCTTGCAGAGCTCCTTTGTGCTGAGGGCTACATGGACTGATTACTTACGGAGGTAAATTATGTCTAACCACATTTTTACAGGCTCAGGTGTTGCACTTATCACTCCTATGAAGTCTGACGGAAGCGTAAACTACGATGTTCTCGGCGATCTCGTAGAATTTCATGTTCAAAACGGTACCGATGCAATTATTGTATGCGGTACAACAGGTGAGGCTGCAACTCTTTCGGAAAAAGAGCATTGCGAAACAATTTCTTTCGTTGCAGAAAAGACAAACGGCAGAATTCCTGTTATTGCAGGTACAGGCAGTAACGATACCTCAACAGCCGTTATGCTCTCAAAATCTGCCGCAAGCACAGGCGTTGACGCACTTCTCTGCGTAACTCCTTACTACAATAAAACATCTCAGCAGGGTCTTGTAAGGCACTTCAACGTTGTTGCAGATTCGGTTGATATTCCGATTATTCTTTACAATGTTCCTTCAAGAACCGGCTGTAACATCAAACCAAAGACTTATCAGGAGCTTTGCAAGCATCCTAACATCGTTGCCGCAAAAGAGGCAAGCGGCGACATCTCTCAGGTTGCTCTCATCCGTTCACTTTGCGGTGACAATCTTGATATCTACTCAGGTAACGATGACCAGACTGTTCCTTTCATGTCACTCGGTGCTCTCGGTGTTATCTCTGTATTCGCAAACATCTGCCCCAAGGAAATGCATGACATCTGTCAGCTTTGTCTTGACAATGACTTTGCAGAGGCACAGAAGCTTAACTTCCACTATCTTGAGCTTATGCATATACTCTTCAGCGATGTTAACCCGATCCCCGTAAAGACTGCCATGAACCTCTTCGGCTATGAAGCAGGCGAATGCAGACTTCCGCTCGTACCCATGAGCGTTCAGGGTTACCATGACCTCAAGGATTGCATGGAGAAGTATGACCTTTTAAGCAAGAAGGTTAAATAATCAACCTTTGATTCGTTTAAAATTAAGAAGTTTAAAGGGGAATAAAAATGGTAAATACAGCAATAGTCGGTTGTAACGGTAAAATGGGCTGCTTTGTGGCACAGGCTGTTCAGAGCCGTGAGGATTGCAATGTTTTGTTCGGTGTTGACGCATTCGGTGAAAGTAATTATGATTTTGATGTTTTCAAGACTTTTGACGAGGCAACCGAAACACCTGATGTAATCATTGATTTTTCAAATCCTGCAGCTCTTGACGGTATGCTTTCGTATGCAGTTGATAACAAAGTACCTTGTGTTATCTGCACAACAGGCTTTTCTAAAGATCAGATTGCAAAAATCGAAGATGCGGCAAAGACAATTCCTGTTTTCTATTCAGGTAATATGTCACTCGGCATCAATCTTCTTATTGAGCTTTCAAAAGAGGCTGCAAAAATTCTCGGAAACCAGTTCGATATTGAAATCGTTGAAAAGCATCATAATCTCAAGCTTGACGCTCCGAGCGGAACAGCTCTTATGATTGCAGACGGAATTTCGGAACAGCTTGACGAAGATCCGCAGTATGTCTATGACAGACACAGCTACCGCAGAAAGCGTTCAAAGAACGAAATCGGTATTCATTCCGTAAGAGGCGGCACAATTGTAGGCGAACACGAAGTTATCTTTGCAGGTCACGATGAGGTTGTAACAATCTCTCATCAGGCTCAGTCAAAAGAAGTTTTCGCTGTCGGTGCTGTTAATGCGGCAGTATTTCTTAAAGATCAGAAAGCAGGTATGTACAACATGGGCAACCTTCTTTCTGAAAAAATGAACTAAAAAATAACACCTTTAAGCACGGCATAAAAGCCGTGCTTTCTTTTATGTCCAAACTTTGCCTACTTTCATAATATGTAGTGTGATATATTGTTTTGAGATGTCACAAAGATTTAACAAAGGGTGGAAGTTATGGAAAATAATTTAATAATATTCGGCTCGGTAACTCTTGCCATGAAGAGCCGTAACCTACTTTTAAAAAACAATATTAAATCAGGGCTTGTAAGAACTCCTATACACCTCAATCGAAAATCATGCGGATACAGCCTTTATGTCCCGGGAAATTTTGAAAGGGCATTGGAAATTATCAGGAGTAACGGTATTGCTGTCAAAGGAACAGCCGCTGTTGATACCTTATGATATATTTTGACAACGGTGCAACCACCTTTCCGAAACCCTTATCCGTAAGAAAAGCGATTAACGAAGCTATGTCCGACTACGGAGCAAATCCGGGAAGAAGCGGTCACAAAATGTCGGTGAAATCATCTGAAATAATGTATTCCTGCCGAGATAATGCCGCAAAACTTTTTGGCTCGGAAAATCCCGAAAATATAATATTCACGCTTAACTGCACAACGGCTTTGAACACAGTTATTAAAGGCATATTAAAACAGGGCGACCATGCCGTAATCTCATCACTTGAGCATAATGCTGTCGTCAGACCGCTTGAAACACTCAAGAAAAATAAGATTGAATACTCTGTTGCCGAATGTGTCCCTTATGATGATGAGCAAACAATCGAGAATTTCAGAAAACAATTCAAATCTAACACAAAACTTGTAATCTGTACCCATGCTTCAAATGTATTCGGCATCAAACTTCCGATAGAAAGAATAGGCGCTCTTTGCAGATTAAACGGCATCCTTTTTTGTGTAGATGCCGCACAAAGTGCAGGAACAGCAGATATCAACCTTTCTGACAGTTGCATTGATTTTCTCTGCACCGCAGGTCACAAAGGTCTTTACGGACCGATGGGAACAGGCTTGCTTATTATAAACAGCGAAACAACTCCGGACAGTCTTATTCAGGGAGGAACTGGAAGTGATTCCGCAAACCTCAATCAGCCTGAAATTCTCCCCGATAAGTACGAAAGCGGAACGCCGAATCTTCCGGGAATAGCAGGGCTTAATGCAGGAATAAAGTTTGTCCTGAACAAAAAAACAGACAGAATATATAATTCCGAGTTAGGTCTTGCACGAATGCTCTACAAAAGGCTTGAAAAAGCGGAAAATGTAATATTATACACCAAAATGCCTGAGAAAAATCACAGCGTTCCTGTAATTTCCTTTAATATTAAAAATACCGAAAGTGAAACAGTTGCAAAAATTCTTAATGACAGCTACAACATTGCCGTAAGAGCAGGACTCCATTGTGCGCCCCTTGCACACAAAAGCTTCGGCACTCAGGATACAGGAACCGTAAGAGCTGTTGTATCGGCATTTACAACAAAAAATGATGTTGTATATTTTGCAAATGCCGTAAGTCGTATTTCTAAGAACAACAAACAGAAAAAAACAATTTAAAAAGGTTGCAATTAATAACAAAAGTATGTTAGAATAATAACAAGGAATTTAAAAATAAAGGAAGGGGAAAGCAGATTGGAAATATTTAACAGCATTCTTTCCATTATCAAGACTATACAGCTAAGAGATATTGTGGATATTCTTGCAATTGCACTGTTGATTTTCGGACTGTTCAAGCTTATTCAGGAAACAAGAGCAGTTCAGCTTCTAAAAGGTGTAATTATGCTCCTGATAGTGTATTTTCTTTCGTCTCTGTTTGGTCTTGTTATGCTTTCATCCCTGTTGCGAACATTTTTCGAGGCAGCAGTTGTTGTTATTGCTATCATCTTTCAGCCGGAAATCAGAAAGGCTCTTGAGCAGATGGGACGCAACAACACCTATAAAAAATATATAAAAATATTTACTAAGCACCACAAAGGTGATGAATGGAAAAAGGCTGTAGAAAAATCAATCGTAGATGCGGCTGACACAGCAGTTCTTTTCTCTCGTTCAAAAACAGGTGCTTTGCTTGTGTTTGAAAGAGAAACCATGCTTTCCGATATAGCCGCTACAGGCACAATTATTGATGCCGAAACATCAGTAGCTCTGTTCGGCAATATATTTTTTAACAAAGCACCATTGCATGACGGTGCAAGCATTATCCGTGACGGAAAACTTTTTGCAGCAGGATGTATTTTACCGCTCACATCAAATCCTAATGTAGATATCAATCTCGGTACACGACACAGAGCAGGACTCGGTATCAGTGAACAAAGTGACGCTGTTGTCCTTATAGTAAGTGAAGAAACAGGTGTAATTTCTCTTGCGGTAAACGGTATTTTGCTCCGTGAGTTTACAAGAGAAGAACTAATCAAAAAGCTTGAACAGTTTCTCATCTATGATCGTGGCTATGACGATGATGAACCGCCCAAAAAGTTTTTTCAGAAGAACCCGAAAAGTTCAAAAAGAGAGAAGGCTGAAAAATGAAAAAGAAAAAACGCTCTCTCAACAAACTGTTTCAGAATAATAAATTTTTGATTATACTCGCCCTTGTAATCTCAACAATAACATGGGTTTATATGAGTATGGGTACAACAAATGATACAACCGTAACAATAAGCAATATTCCCATTCAGATTGAATTGCCTGACCAGCTTGATAACAACGGGTTGCAGGTATTCCGTGATGCGGAGCAGACTGCCACGGTAACCGTAACAGGCAGCAGAGCCGTTCTCGGTTCTATCGGAACGAAGGATATTACTGTCACGGGTGCTACAAACGGAATTGACTCGGCAGGAACTTATCAGCTTTCGCTTTCAGCCGTAAAAGCCAACCCGAGTGCCAACTTTCAGATTATCTCAACCGTTACGCCTTCAAATGTCAATGTAATTGTTGATTATCAGCGTGAAACAAGTTTCCCGATTCAGGAAAATGTTGTTTACAAGGTTGCCGACGGATACTATGCGTCAACTTCCCTTGCATCAAAGAATATCACAATCTCAGGACCTCAAACAGAGATTGCCAAAATCGCAAAGGTTTCGGCATCAGCCGAACTTGACAGTATACTAAATGAGCCGACCTCAACGACCGCAAATATTGTGCTTTATGATAAAACAGGAAATAAAATCTCCACCGAGCTTCTTACAATGGAGTTTACGGATGTTGAGGCTACAATTTCCGTTCTCCCCGAAAAGACGGTAAATGTAATTCCTGAGTTTATTAACAAACCCAAAGGTCTTGATTTAAACGATGATATGCTTACGGTTGAGCCTTCAAAGATTCTGCTTGCAGGTCCAAAAGAAGTGCTTGACAATACTGACAGCGTAAAGCTTGAGTCAATCGATTTTGCAACACTTTCAAACAAGCGTTATGAGTACGATACGCAGGGAATAAACATCCCGAGTGACTGCAAAAATATCAGTAACTCAACCTCCGCAAAGCTTGTACTTGACCTCAGCGGTTTGTCCAAGAAAACCTTTACCGTTGATTCATTTAAAGTAAGCGGTCTTTCTTCAAAATACAAAGCCGATGTAACACAGACAAGTATGAATGTTACCGTAATCGGCAGTGAAAAGGAACTTAAAAGCCTTAAAAGCTCAGATATTGAAGGTGTAATTGACACCTCGGATCAGAGCGGAACAGTAGGCTCGGTTCAGATGCCTGTTACTTTCAAACTCAGCGGTACTGACACCTGTTGGGTAAGCGGAAGCTACAAGGCAAATATCACAATCAGCGAAAAATAACCCATAAAAACCGCAGACATTTTGATGTCTGCGGTTTAGTTTATTTGTATTAAATTACATTCTGATTCGATTTGAACTGCCTCGCCTTACAAAAGCTTTGTTCATATCGTCAGTATTGTGATATCTCACACTCTGTACAAGACCAAGACTAATGAGCGTACTCAAAGCCGAAGTACCTCCCGAACTGAACAAGGGAAGGGTTATTCCGACTACGGGAAGAAATCCAAGCACCATTCCTATATTTACAATTGTTTGCGACGCTATCATTGAAAACACACCGTAGCAGATATACTTGCCTTCAAATTCACTTGAATTTTTTGCATTCAAAATCACTTTTAATATAATAAAAAACAAAATCAGCAAAAGCGCCATGCATCCAACAAATCCGAGTTCCTCTCCTGCAACGGTAAAGATAAAATCGTTTTCCTGTTCGGGGACGATTGAATGTTCAACACGCTGACCGTTAAAAAGTCCGCTTCCGAAAGCTTCGCCGCTTGCAATTGAAACCTTACCCTGATACTGTTGCCAACCGTAATTTGTCAGTGCATTCCCGTCAAGGTCAAACAAAGCAAGAACCCTGTTGCGATGTTCTTCATTCATAAACACATTCCATATAATCGGAATTGCACACACAAGCAATCCTCCGAAAATGACAAAATATCTCAGTTGAACACCTGCCGCAAATGTCATAACCAAAAACATAAGCGCAAATATAAGAACTGTACCGTCATCACCCTGAATATGAATAATTGCCATTGGTATCATTGCATGAAGTGCAAGGAAAAGTACTCCCGAAAACTTTTCAATCATTTTCTTTTCTCTCAGCCACGACAAATGCTTTGAAAAAGTTATGATAAAACAGATTTTTATAAACTCAGACGGCTGAATTGAAAATCCGCCCGGAAGATTAATCCATGCCGTATCATCTGTTCCGCTAACCTGAACTCCGAACACAAACACAAGTCCGGCAAGAACAATTCCCACTATTGCGGCAATGTACCATTTTCGTATAAGAAATCTGTAATCGGCAATTGATATAAAGACCGATGCCGCAAGACCGACAGACACAGCGATAATCTGAGTTCTTAGATAACTGTATTCGCCCGACCGTTGCATACTCGCAATCAAAAGAAAACTGTACGCAACAGCGGTCAAGGTCAACAGCCACAACACTGCGTCACACTGTCTGAAATATTCATAAATATTTGTAATAACTTTTTTCACCCAAAACAACCTTTGAAATTAATTTTACCCTATAATTATATTAAATTACGCTCTCAATATCAAGTATAATTTCAATACAGAATAATACAAGTTTCGCATTTTGTTATAATAATAAAAACATGAATTTGATTCGGAGGTATATTATGTTATCTGATATCGAAATTGCTCAGAGTGCAGAATTAAAGCCTATTGCAGAAATTGCAAATCAGCTTGGGATTTCTGCTGATGAGCTTGAGTTTTACGGAAAGTACAAAGCAAAACTTTCTGATGAACTTGCAGACCGTGTAAAGGACAATCCTGACGGAAAGCTCATCCTCGTAACAGCAATCAACCCAACACCGGCAGGCGAGGGCAAAACCACCACTTCTGCAGGCCTTGGTCAGGCAATGGCTAAAATCGGTAAAAAGGCAATCATCGCACTCCGTGAACCGTCGCTTGGTCCTGTATTCGGAATTAAAGGCGGTGCCGCAGGCGGCGGTTATGCACAGGTCCTTCCGATGGAGGACATCAACCTTCATTTCACAGGTGATATGCACGCAATTACAGCAGCCAACAACCTTTGTTGCGCAATGCTTGACAACCACATTCAGCAGGGCAACACACTCGGCATTGATCCGAGAAGAATTCTCTTCAAGCGTTGTCTTGATATGAATGACCGTGCATTAAGAAATATCACAATCGGTCTTGGCGGTAAGGTGAACGGTGTTCCGAGGGAAGATCACTTCATCATTACAGTTGCATCGGAAGTTATGGCAATTCTCTGTCTTGCAAATGATATCTCCGACCTTAAAGAAAGACTCGGCAACATTCTTGTTGCATACACATACAGCGGTGAACCCGTTTATGCCAAAGATTTGAAAGCAGAGGGAGCAATGACTGCACTTCTCAAGGATGCAATCAAACCTAACCTTGTTCAGACGCTTGAAGGTACTCCTGCAATTATGCACGGCGGACCTTTTGCAAATATCGCTCACGGCTGTAACAGCATAAGAGCAACAAAGCTTGCATTAAAGCTTGCCGATTACTGCATTACAGAAGCTGGTTTCGGCTCGGATCTCGGTGCTGAGAAGTTTCTTGACATCAAGTGCAGATATGCCGGCATTGCTCCGTCGGCAATTGTAATCGTGGCAACATGCCGTGCATTAAAATACAACGGCGGCGTTCCAAAGTCAGAGGTTTCAAATGAAAACATTGAGGCTCTCAAAAAAGGCATTGTAAACCTCGGTGTTCACATTGACAATATGAGAAAGTACAATGTTCCCGTAGTTGTAGCAATTAATCAGTTCGGTACAGATACAGATGAAGAACTAAAATACATTGAAGAATATTGCATTTCAAAGGGTGCAGACTTTGCCCTTTCAAATGTATTCGGAAAAGGCGGAGAAGGCGGCGTAGAGCTTGCAAATAAGGTAGTAGAGGCTTGTGAAAAGCCGTCTGCATTTAAACCGCTCTATTCACTCGACCTCACACTCAAGGAAAAAGTTGAAAAGATTGCGAAGGAAATCTACGGTGCGTCAAAGGTAAACTACACAACAGCCGCAGAAAAAGCAATCAAGGAAGTTGCGGCACTCGGCGGAGACAAACTTCCCATATGTGTGGCAAAAACACAGTATTCACTTTCAGATGATCCTACAAAGCTCGGTGCTCCAAAGGATTTTGAAATCACAGTAAGAGATGTTACAATTTCAAACGGTGCAGGTTTTGCAGTAATTTATACAGGCAATATTATGACAATGCCGGGACTCCCGAAAGTTCCTGCCGCAGAAAAAATTAATATTGATGAAAACGGCAAAATCAGCGGACTTTTCTGATATGGTTAAATTGATTTCTCACAGCGCCGATGAAACTGAGCAAATCGGCGAAAAAATTGCAAAAAAGCTCCACGGCACAGAAGTAATAGCCCTTTTCGGCGGACTCGGTATGGGTAAAACCGCCTTTACAAGAGGACTGGCAAGAGCCCTCGGTGTTGATGACGGTGTGTCAAGCCCTACTTTCGCCCTTGTAAACGAATACAGCGGAAAGTACAATATCTATCATTTTGATATGTACAGAGTTAATTCATGGGATGATTTGTACTCAACGGGATTTTTTGACTACATTGACAACGGCATTCTCGTAATTGAGTGGAGTGAAAATATAGAAGGCGCACTTCCCGAAAATGCAATCAGAATAACGATTGAAAAAGGGGAGAGCGATGACGAAAGAATCTTTGAAATTGAAGGTGTTGAAATTTGAAAATTCTGTCTGTTGACACATCTGCAACAGCTGCATCTGTTGCACTTTCAGAAGAGGGCAAGCTGATCGGTGAAACTTTCATAAACACAAGTCTTACCCACAGCCAGACGCTCATCCCTATGATTGAACAGCTTTTGAACAATACAAAAACGGAAATATCCGATATTGATGCAATTGCAGTCAACGCAGGTCCGGGTTCATTCACGGGAGTAAGAATCGGTGTTGCGGCAGTAAAAGGTCTTGCTTTTGCAAATAATATACCGTGTGTTTCGGTTTCAACACTTGAGAGTATGGCTTATAATTTCCTTTCAACCGACTGTTTTGTATGCGCCGTAATGGACGCACGCTGTTCACAGGTATACAATGCACTGTTTGAAATTAAAAACGGAGTTGTTACCCGACTTTGTGATGACAGAGCATTGTCGCTTGATGACTTAAAAAACGAACTGCTGTCTGTTGACGGAAGAATCATCATAGCAGGTGACGGTACCGATATAACCTGTAAATACATCGGTAATGAAATTAAAAATGCAGAGTCTGCTCCCGTAAATCTTAAATATCAGAGAGCGTCTTCAACTGCACTTGTTGCATTTGAAATGATTAATAACGGACAAACCGTTTCGGCACAAGAGCTTATGCCGGTATATCTCCGCTTGCCTCAGGCACAGCGTGAACTTAATAAAAAACTTGGAGGTAGAACAAAATGATAGCACTCGGATGCGACCACGGCGGATATAACCTTATCTGCGCAATCAAAAAATATCTGGATGAAAAAGGACTTGAATACAAAGAGTACGGCACTTTCAGCGAGGAAAGCGTTGATTATCCCGTTTATGCCTACAAGGTAGCAACTGCAATCACTTCGGGCGAATGCTCAACAGGCATTCTCTGTTGCGGTACAGGCATTGGTATCTCAATTGCCGCAAACAAGGTAAAGGGAATCAGAGCCGCAGTTGTTTCAAACGAATTTTGTGCTGAAATGACTCGCAGACACAATAACGCAAATATCCTTTGTATGGGCGGCAGAGTTACAAGCGAAGAAGATGCTGTTAAATTTGCTGACATCTTCCTTAACACACCTTATGAAGGCGGCAGACACGAAAACCGTGTGTCAATGATTACAGACATTGAAAACGGTACTTTTAAAGCATAAACAAATTGAAAATAAGATTAAAACGCTCTTTTTATTAAGAGCGTTTTTCTTTTTGAAACTTAGATTTCTTGTTTGTAATATTTTGTAATTGTTATTTCTGATATAGAACCATTTCATAAATATTAATTCTATTCAGGAAATTAAGGAAAATTATTCTTTCTCAGTCGGAATTATGCGTTGTGCTAATTGTATAATATTATTAAAAGTGCACCTATTTATAAGTGCATTATAACTACTATATTTCAATTTGTAACCAAATTTACGAAAAAATTTCAATTTTTTAAATTTATTTACAAAAAACCCTTGTTTTTTTTCCTTTTTAGTATTATAATAACATCACAATGTTTTTAAAGAATTTTAAAAAAGAATTAAAACGATTTGGGAGAGAGTAAAAATGAGATTAAGAAAACAGGAACTTGGAGACAGAAACCTCGTAGGAAGCAGGGTTGAGGCTGTAAGAAAGCAGAAAGGTATGAAGCAAAAGGAACTTCTTGCCCAATTACAGGTTAACGGCGTCGATATGAATGCATCAGGACTTTCAAAGCTTGAAGGTCAGATTCGTTTCGTGACAGATGTTGAGCTTGTTGCGCTTGCCGATATTCTTGAAGTGTCTGTTGACTACCTTCTCGGAAGAGAAAACTGATTTTTTTAACCGAATCTTTAAATTGCACCGTAGATTTTTTCTGCGGTGCTTTTATTTTTTGCTGATAAACGTTGACAAACGAGTATTTTAATTATATAATCATAACAGTGTTACATAACATTGTTATGAATTAGAGGTGGCTACTGTGATTAAAAACAAGGCAGCTTACACAATTTCATTCGAAACTCTTACGCCAAAACTTTTTGAAAGTTTGTACAGAACGGTAGGTTGGGAGTCGCCTTGCATTGACCAAATCGAAACCGCCTTAAATAATTCATATGCAAAATTTGTTGCATATGACGGTGACAAACCTGTCGGAATGGTTAGAATTATCGGCGACGGCGGTATGTCATTCTATATAAAAGACTATGACGTTATTCCAGAATATCAGAGTAAGGGTGTAGGAAAAGCGTTAATGCAATTTCTTGAAGATTACATACGCAATTCTATGCCTAAAAATTGGGCAGTAAGCCTTGAACTTATCAGTTCTAAAGAAGCTGTTGCTTTTTATGAAAAATTTGGATTTGAACAAAGACCGTGCGACTGGGATGGTCCGGGAATATTCAAAATGTTAAGATAAACTAAGGAGTGTTTCATTTGGCAAAGCAAATTGAGGGCGTTTACGAAAACATAATAGCCTGTGCCACAAAAGAATTTCTGAACAAAGGCTATGCCGATGCCTCACTGCGAACAATTGCTACTGAAGCACACACAACAACAGGTTCAATCTATACCAGATTTGGCGACAAAGAGGGACTTTTTGAGGCAATTGTAGGGAAGCACTACGATAAAATTATCGAGATGTACAAAGCCGCACAAGATGAATTTGCAAGTCTTCCTGAAGAATCACAACCTGACAATATGGCGAGCATATCAGGTAATTGTATGTATGACGGACTTTTGTATTGCTATGACAATCTCGATGTTTTTAAGCTGATTTTATTAAAATCAGAGGGAACAAAGTTTTCTCATATGATAGATGAAATGGTTAAAATTGAGGCTGATGCCACTCATAAATATTTGAATGTGCTTAAAAGACTCGGAAAACCGTCGCCAAAAATTGATACTAAACTTGAGCATATGATTATTACGGGTATGTTTAATACCTATTTTGAACTTATAATCCACGAAATGCCGATTGAAGACGCAAAACTTTATCTCAAAGAAATGCGTGAATTCTATACGGCAGGTTGGATGAAAATAATGGGGCAGGATTAAGCCCTATTATTTTTGAGCAGCAGTTAGCGATAGCTAACTTGAATTTGAATGATAACAGAAAATGACTGCAGCGTTTTCGTATCAGATATAAATTATCCACTTGGAGGAGGTCTATTCTTGAAAAAGCAATCAAATTTATCAAGACTTATGTCCTACGCAGGAAATCACAAATACTTTACTTATGCTTCCTGGATTCTCTCGGGAATCAGTGCTGTGTTTGCACTTGTTCCTTTCTATTATCTTTGGAAGATTATCAAAGAAGTACTTGAAGTAATGCCTGACTTTTCAAAGGCAACAAGTCTTGTACACAACGGATGGATGGCAGTAATATTTGCCGCTGCCGCATTTTTAATCTATGTTGCAGGACTTTTATGTTCGCACAAAGCAGCTTTTCGGGTTCAGACAAATCTGCGAAAAGATATGATGCACCACATCATTAAGTTACCCCTCGGAACTCTTGAAGCTCTCGGAAGCGGTAAAGTACGAAAGACTGTAAATGAATGTTCAGAATCAACTGAAACATACCTTGCTCATCAGCTGCCCGATATGGTAACCGCATACATAACACCTATCGGACTTCTGTTTATGCTGTTTTTCTTTGATTGGAGATTCGGTCTTTTCTGCTTAATTCCTATTTTGCTGAGTTTTGTTATTATGTTCACACAGATGACAGGACCTACACTTAAAACTAAAATGGAAGAATATCAGAATGCTCTTGAAGATATGTCAAATGAAGCTGTTGAGTATGTAAGAGGTATTCCTGTCGTAAAGACATTCGGTCAGTCTGTTTTTTCATTTCACCGTTTCAAAAAGTCTATTGACAACTACAGCACATGGGCAATTTCTTATACCGAGAGTATGAGAAAACCAATGTGTATTCTTACAATGCTTATTAACGGAATTTTTGCATTTATCCTTGTTGCAGGTATGTGGTTTACTTCAGGCGGAGTAACAACCGATTTAATTCTCAGCATCTTGTTCTATATTATCATAACTCCTGTATTAACCGTTACAATGACAAAAATAATGTTCCAGAGTGAGAACACAATGCTTGTTACAGACGCACTCAAGAGAATTGACTCAATCCTTAATCTTGAACCGCTTGAAAGCACAGATGTAAAAACACCTAAAGATAATTCCGTTGTTCTAAAATCGGTTTCTTACAGCTACGATAAGGAAAATAAAACAAAAAAAGCAATTGACAATATATCGCTTTCAATTAAGCCAAATGAAACAGTTGCATTTGTCGGACAGTCCGGCGGCGGTAAAACCACGCTTGCAAACCTCATAAGCAGATTTTTTGATGCAGATGAGGGAGAGGTGTTTATCGGCGGTGTAAATGTCCAGAACATTGACAAAACCGTTTTGATGAATACAGTATCATTTGTTTTCCAGAACAGCCGATTAATAAAAGGCACAATTCTTGATAATGTCAAAATGGCAAGACCTGACGCTGCAAATGAAGAAGTACTTCAAGCTATTCACAAAGCACAATGTGATGACATAATTAAGAAATTCCCCGAAGGTATCAACACAGTAATCGGAACACACGGCACATACCTTTCAGGCGGTGAACAACAGAGAATCAGCATTGCAAGAGCTATTCTCAAAAATGCTCCTATTCTTATTCTTGATGAAGCTACCGCTTTTGCAGACCCCGATAACGAAGCTAAAGTTCAGCAGGCAATCAATGAACTTGCAAAGGATAAAACAGTTATTATGATTGCACACAGACTTTCCACCATTGCAAATGCCGATAAAATCTATCTTCTTGAAAACGGCAAGATTGCCGAATCAGGTACAAATGACGAACTCGTTGCAAAAGGCGGCATATATGCAAAAATGATGAAAAACTATGTTTTATCAGTAAACTGGAAAATTTCAAAGGAGGGTAAATGATGATTAAAAAACTTCAGCATAAATTTGCTCTTTCGGAAAGAGGCGCAAAAGACCTTATTCAAGGTATAATCGCCTGTGCTGTACAGAACATTTCATTTATGTTTCCTGTAGGTTTACTTTACTTTTTCGTAAATGATTTGCTAAACGGCGGCATAAAACCCGAAAAAATATGGTTCTACATTGTGGGATGTATCATAGCACTTGCTCTGATTTTTGCAGTAACATATTGGCAGTACAATTCAACCTTTCTTGCAACATATGTAGAAACAGGCACAAGAAGAATTACGCTTGCTGAAAAGTTAAGGAAAATCCCTCTGTCATTCTTTGGCAAAAAAGACCTTGCCGACCTCACAAGCACAATTATGGCAGACTGTACATACCTTGAAACAGCATTTTCTCATTTCATCCCGCCGTTTATCGGAGCTATGATTTCAACCGTAGTAATCGCAATCAGCCTTTTCTTTTTTGATTGGAGAATGGCAATTGCTTCTCTTTGGGTTCTTCCGGTTGCATTTGCGATAATCGGCTTGTCATCAAAAGTTCAGAAGAGTTTAAACCGCAAGTCAATGGATGCTAAAATGGTTTGTGCAGACGGAATTCAGGAATGTATCGAAACAATTCAGGACTTAAAGGCAAATAACGCCGAACAGTCATATATGGCAGGCCTTGACACAAAGATAGACAATGTAGAAAAACGCTCAATAATCAACGAATTCGGCACATCAACATTTGTTGTATCCGCAGGACTTGTCCTCAAACTCGGCATTGCCACAACAGCACTTGTCGGCTCAATTTTGCTCGTAAACGGACAGCTTGATGTACTTACATTCTTTATGTTTTTGCTTGTTGTATCAAGACTCTATGATCCAATGCAGTCTGCTTTACAGAACCTTGCCGCAATCATCAGCACAAACACGAATGTTGCGAGAATGAACGAAATTCTTGATCATGATGTTCAGACAGGCAACACAAGGCTTACAAATAAAGGCTATGATGTTAAATTTAAAAATGTAGAATTCTCATACAACAACAAAGATAATGTTCTCAAGGATGTTTCGTTCACAGCTAAGCAAGGCGAAGTTACCGCACTTATCGGCCCATCAGGCGGCGGTAAAACTACCGTATCAAGACTTGCCGCAAGATTCTGGGATATTAACAAGGGCAAAATCACCGTGGGCGGTATGGATATTTCCAAGATTGAACCCGAAACTTTGTTATCACTTTATTCAATCGTTTTCCAAGATGTAACCCTCTTCAACAATACGATTATGGAAAACATCAGACTCGGCAAAAAGGACGCTACAGATGAGGAAGTTCTCCTTGCCGCAAAACTTGCAAACTGCGATGAATTTGTTTCTAAACTTCCCAACGGTTATAATACCGACATTGGTGAAAACGGCTGTCAGCTCTCAGGCGGTGAAAGACAGCGTGTTTCAATTGCACGAGCATTTCTTAAAGACGCTCCGATTATCCTCCTTGATGAAGCTACAGCATCACTTGATGTAGAAAACGAAACTCTTATTCAAACAGCTCTTTCAAAACTTATCAAAAATAAGACCGTAATTGTAATTGCTCACAGAATGAGAACAGTTGCAGGTGCAGACAAAATTGTAGTTTTGTCAGACGGTGTTGTTGCAGAAGAAGGTACAGCAGAAAGCCTTAAAAAATTGAACGGAATATTTGTTCATATGATGAACTTACAGTCCGAAAGCAGTAATTGGAAACTCAATTAAATATAACCACTAAACGCAAAAGGAACAACTATAACGTTTGTTCCTTTTCTGCGTTGACATATTAAAAACAATACTGTAATATTATTTTATAGGATAACGGAGGGATGAATGTGATTGACCTCAACAACATTGAAAAATACAGAGAAAACAATCGAATAGAGGCCAAAAAGGCAACAGGCGGATTACCTAAAAGCTTGTGGGAAACATATTCATCCTTTGCAAATACACTAGGAGGAATTATACTTTTAGGTGTAGAAGAATACAGGGACAAATCGCTTCATCCCGTAAATCTTCCCGATCCGGATGAACTTATTGAGGAATTTTGGGAGATAGCAAACGATATTCAAAAAGTAAGCACAAACATTCTTTCATATGATGATGTTTATGTGCAAAAAATTGAAGAAAAGCATATTATCGTTATTACAGTGCCAAAAGCAAAAAGATTTGACCGTCCTGTGTATCTTGACGGCAGTATTCATAATTCATACAGAAGAAACGGCGAGGGTGACTACCGTTGCACACTCGACCAAATTAACGCTATGGTGCGTGATTCCGAAATTAAAACACAGGATATGAATATCATCGAAAGCATGACTGCTTCCGTATTTAATACCGATTCACTCCATAGCTACCGAATAAAAATGTCAAATGTTAAGCCAAACAATCGGCTTCAAAATTTGTCGGATAAAGATTTCTTGCAGGCAATAGGAGCAATAGGAGTAGGTGAAGACCTTTTGTTTCACCCTACAGCCGCAGGACTTCTTATGTTCGGCAAGTCAAAATTTATCAAAAAAGAATACCCGTACTATTGTCTTGAATATAAGGAAACAACACAAGATGATAAACACACAATTATTTCATCAAATTTAAATTCTGACTGTGAAAACCTTTATGATTTCTTTATAAAGGTCTTTGAAAAAATTTCATACGATATAAAACTGACAGCAAACATAAAATCAGACATTACACCGCTTACAACTGCCTTACAGGAAGCTCTTGCAAACTGCCTTATAAATGCCGACTATTATGGTTCAAACGGTGTTGTTGTTATGAAAGATGATGAAAGCATTACAATATCCAATCCAGGCGGATTTAGAGTTGAACTCGACGCCGCAAGAGCGGGCGGTATATCCGACCCCAGAAATACTGCAATTATGCGTATGTTTAATTTGATAGGAATCGGCAGTAACGAAGGCTTCGGTATTTCTAATATTTTCTCCGTTTGGAAAAGTCACGAACTTGTTCTACCGGTCATTGAAGAAAGTTTCAACCCCGAAAGCATCACCCTAAAGCTTTCGTTTGTTCCTGAAAGCAAATCAACTAAAACTCAAATTTTACAAAATCGTCCCGATATTGAAACAGACAGACAGGATGCCGTAATTTCATACATTACTGACAACATCACGGTAACTTCAAAAGAAATTTCCGAACTTCTCGGAATAAGTCATAAAAAATCGAAGCAACTTCTTCACCGACTTATGGCAAAGGATTTTGTTATAATCAAAAATGGAAAATACACCCTAAAAGCATAGAAGGAACAGAATCAAATTTCGGAACATCAATCCGCATAAGCGTTGCTTATAATTGCTAGGTTGCTTATTTTTGAGAAAATAGTCTGCAGTAAATAAAATCCAAAAGATAAATATGCCTATATCTGCCTTTCATGTGCTGCAACAGGGCTGTTCATGACTCTGCTGTTACAAAGTCTTGCGAGACAATCCCACAGGTGCAGTTGTGCCGATTGATAATTTGAGTATGGTTGTTTCAATAATCTTTTTGTACATGATTTTCAAAATAACTGTCCGCAAAATCAAGCATAAGTATTCATATAATAATCGCAGACACTTATTTATGCTTTTACGGATTAAATTTAAAATTTACAAATTTGTGTAGTTTTACTTGACAATCACACAAAAAACAAGTACAATAAACAAGGTAAATCACCAATATTCGGAGACGTATCGAAGTGGTCATAACGGACATGACTCGAAATCATGATGCCCCTTGAGGGTCGTGG
>OATA01000247.1_pt1 | contig 73368 bp, 60 predicted proteins | sample 1516451 | NCBI WGS metagenome assembly OATA01 (sample SAMEA2579905, study PRJEB22360) | human gut metagenome | biome: human gut; feature: human-associated habitat; material: faeces | place: Denmark | collected 2008/2010 | reverse complement strand
CAGCACAAGCAGACAAGCGAAAAGATGTATTTCTTCATTTTTCGTTTGTTATTCGTTTTCGATAAGTATTCACATGGATAGACAGATAATGCCCTACCTCATGCAAGGTACGGTATCATCATTCAAAGAATGGAGAAACGAATAGCCGGAGGTGCTCTAAGTCCCACTACCCCATGATACGGACAGTGATAGTGAGCATACGGTGAACGGCCGAGCAACAAATACAATAAGAAAGGAATAAAAAGGGAAAGAGCAAAAACTACGGCTGCACCGTCTGCCGTTAAATGAGACAGAAAATGAATCAGTAGCAGTTCGACTGTAGAGTGTTTATGTGCCGCCCCTTTCTTAAACGGGTGTGAATGGACGATTGTCACGCCATTGACCACATGCACGTGGGCAAAGAATGTGAAGCTTACCAGATACGACACAAACAGTATCGGTAAGAAGTAGCGTGTAATATTCAATAACAATCGTTTCACCTCATTTTTTCTTTGAGGCGGCAAAGATACGAACTATTTATTTAACAATCAATGATTATACAAAATTCTGTTAATATACTGCCGAAGCTATGATTTGAATAAACAGAATCAGAAATACCATGGCAATCGGATAAACAGTTGCGTAAGCTACGCTCGGTATGTTACTGTCCACCATTGAATCGGCAGCAGCAAGTCCCGGAGTACTCGTCATACCTCCCGTTATCGTTCCCAGCAAATCGAGCAGACTGATTTTAAATACCAGACGTCCGACAATAGCTGCTACAAGCATCGGTATCAATGTGATGGCAGCTCCTACTCCGAACATCAGCAATCCGCTTTCCTGGAAAGTGGCTACCAGATTCTTACCGGCAGAAGTTCCCACTTCGGCAAGAAAAAGAAGCAGACCTAACTGGCGCAACAACTGATTGGCAGGTCCGGACATAGACCAGATGATGGGGCCTGTCTTACCAATCGCACTCAACACAAGGGCTACCATCAATACTCCGCCGGTCAGTCCCGGAGAGAATGACAGACTATCAGAGAAAGATATATTTATTTTGCCGAACAGCACTCCCAGTACAATACCCATCGCAATGGGGAAGAAATCCGTATCAGACAGTTTCTTCGCATTGTTACCCAGCAGGCGGGCTACTCCTTTAAGTCCTTCTTTCTCACCGACAACCATCAATTTATCACCAAACTTCAAAGCGAGATCTGGAGATGGAGACAAATCAATACCGCTTCGACGGACACGAGTCACTGTACAACCAAAATTTTTCTGTAAGTTCAAATCACCCAGTTGTTTATTTATCATGTCCTTTTTGGTCAACAGTAAAGATTCTATTTCCTGCGTTTTATCCAAAGGCAGTTCGCCTTCTTCTCTCTTACCGATTAACACAGCAAGCTGATTTAATGATTCTTCGCTACCTACGGCTTGTATGTAGTCTCCTTCACGCAGCACTGTATGGGCTGTAGGAATAGATATTTCATCATTGTGCTTCAGACGGGAAATAACAGCGCCCGTCATACCGCGTGCATTAATTTGCATCAGGTTACGGTTGAACACATGCGAATTGGTGACACGGTAGATACAAGTAGTCAGTTCTGGAAATTGTCCGCGACGTTCTATCTCCAGGCGACGGGCTTCTTTATCCAAATCTACCCGCATAATTTTAGGTAACAGTTTGACAAACAGAATCACGCCGATTACTCCAAACGGATATGCGATACCGTAAGCAATGGATGCCAAAGGAGAATTGGTACTGTCAATAGCAACCGCCAGACCCGGTGTACTGGTCAACGCACCGGCAATCAGACCGACAATACTCGGTGTATCAATATCAAATGCGTACTTCAACCCGACTGCGGTCAGGCAGGCGGAACAAATTATAAGCATAGTAATGAGAATAAGCGTCTTTCCTTTACTGCGGAAAGAATCGAAGAATCCGGGCCCTGCCTGAATACCGATGGTAAAAATGAAGAGCACCAAACCGAAGTTTCCTAATTCTTTAGGAATGATAACACCAAAATGCCCGAAAAGAAGGGCAATGAAAATAACTGCCGACACATCGAGAGATAATCCTCTGATTTTTATTCTTCCCAGCATAAACCCTAATGCGACAATCAGGAAAAGGGAAAAATAAGAGGAATGCAATAAGTCAGTAAACATAAAAATAAAGGTTAGTTAGTTTAAGGGCGCGAAGGTACGGATTTTATTTAATCCTCACAACATTCGTTGCTGCAAGTAGCTCTTTCGTCTTCAAACTCCAAAGTGGCATGATGAATGCCTGCCTCTTCGAGTGCTTCCTTTATATGATGTTTCACTTCCTCCAACTGTGTGATATTATCAATGACAACGTGGGCAGTCAGAGCGGTTTCCGTTGTGCTTAACGCCCAAATATGCAAGTGATGGCAATTCTCCACACCGGGTTGTTCCACGATAAGTTGCTGTATCTTTTGAGCGTCTATCCCCACTGGTACTCCATCCAAAGACAACCGGAGACTGTCATGAAGCAATCCCCAGGTAGAGACAATAATAATAACAGCAATGCCAAGTCCGATAATCGGGTCAATGATGCTCCATCCTGTATACGTAATAATAATACCGGAAGCAACTACACCGACAGATACCAGTGTATCTGCTGCCATGTGCAAGTAGGCCCCCTTCACATTCAGATCCTTATCTTTATCTTTCATGAAAAGCCATGCAGTAAGCGCATTGATGACCACTCCCACCCCAGCTGTCCATGCGATAGCGGAACCATCAACCGAAACCGGATGAAATAATTTGTCTATGCTCTCGGCAATAATAATGCCAACAGCAATCAACAGTATAACTGCATTTAATAAAGAAACAAGTATCGTACTCTTCTTATATCCATACGTGTAACGACTATTAGGGTGAACTTTCTCCAACCGGAAGGCCAACATGGCAAGTACCAGACTGGCTACATCACCCAAATTATGCCCGGCATCGGAAAGTAACCCCAAAGAATTATAATAAAATCCTACTCCGAATTCTACTATGACAAAAGTTATATTCAGAGCGATGCCTATGATAAAAGCTTTATTGAGCGATGTCAACCGATGACTATGTTCGTGGTGATGATGAGGTTCCATATTATATATTGTTATTATATCTAATATACAAAAAACATCTTACCCGGAGATTAGTTCATCCTTTTCCACTTTTGGCAGTATTAACGACTGGTTAGTTTTTCCATAAACTTATTCCGGTCTACCACATAACGTATATGTGTTCCTTCACCAATTTTACCCTGTGAATCAGAGGCTACTACGGAAAATGTTAACTTTCGTCCCTCTACCTCAAGAAGTGTGGCTGTTACAAGAACCGTGTCTCCCAATGCAGTGGGTTTAAGATGTGTAGTCTGAATCATTGCTCCTACCGTTGTACTGCCTTCCGGCAGTTGATCTTCAACAGCAGACAAAGCTGCATTTTCCATGAATGCTACCATAGCGGGAGTAGCAAGAACAGGGAGATCACCCGATCCCATTGCCACTGCCAGATTTTCCGGTTTAACCACTACTTCCTTTATAAATTGCAATCCTTTTTCTAACATAATTTCTGATTCTATATTTTAGTTATGACTATTCTTCTTTTTAGCAGACTGGTAGAACAGAAATGCCAACAGAGCTAAAAAAGCCAAAAGTATCGTAATCATCTCTGTTGTATATGCCATTGGTTCTACCCATATTTCATGAAAGATATTCCAGCGTCCCAATACTTCTACAAAAGTCCAGAACACTACTACCGTAGCAATAGAAAAGCGCATGGCATATCCCCATTGAGCGATTTTCAACAGGCGTTTAAACATAAAAAATGAACCTGCCAGACAGCCGAAAGCAACTATAGCAGTAACAGGGCTATGCTCGCCGACAGAATTCTCATCATAACAGAAGAGCAGCACGAGATAGCTCGTCCACATGATGAGATTTAACTCCATAAAAGTAACAATTGATGTATGACGTGTCATCGGCCGTACTACAATCGTGGTGGTACTCTTACGGAAAAAGACTTTTTGAAGATAGGTAAAGAAGTCGCATCCGCTTTTTATACTGAAAATGTAAATCAACATAAACATCACCCAAAAACCGAAGGAGGAAGGCATGATTAAGTATTCCGGTTTTGTCACGACTTCACCGGCAGCGTTCAGCAATGGTTGCACTTCATAACGATGTGCATAATATACGTAGATAAACTCTACCCATCCGGTCCAGAAGAGTAGTCCTCCGAATAATCCCCATAATGTCTGTCGTGTATCTCCTTTTGCAAACACTCCAATAATCACCATCACCAGACCTACTGCTCCCATCGTGAAAGCCGCATAGTGAAGAGCTGTGGATGAGAGCACATGCTCCATAAAAATCATTAATGCATGCCCCAACGGCATAGTAAACAATACAATCAGGAAAGAAGTAATCCCTGTCAATACACTTTTTCTACTGTAGCCGCCTTTCATTTTCTTCTCATTTTAATTTTTTAATCATCAATTTAGTAAAAGACTGCAAAAATAACGAGTTAATCCACTCCTCCCAATACCTACATATAATTAAAGCCTCTCATTTTTTCATTTCTTTTAGGTATTTCCCCCGTATATATATCCCCGTAACTTTGCAGCTGGAAATTTAATTAATCATTATCTATCAAAATTAAGTATGAAAATCTTAAACTTTTGGATGGTTGCCCTTATGGCAATATCTCTTTCTTCTACTTTCGTTTCTTGTAGCGACAACGACGACGATGAACCTAACTTTGCCAAAGAAATAGCAGGAGCTTATAAAGGTTATTCAGTCGGCGCATGCAATATGTTCTCTGATTATTTGTTGGGTGATGAATCCACAGCAACAATCACTGCCAACGAAGATGGTACCATCAATTTGGTATATAAATCCGGATCTGGAGATTTCACTCTGAATAATTTAAAACTTTCTTCTAATAAGTCTTTCAGCGGTTCCGGTGAAGTTGCCATGTCTATGGGCGGCAGCACAGGCGGTAGCTACGACTACACATTAGAAGGTAGTGTAGATGGTTCTAAAGTGTTAAGTTTGAAAGCCAATGTTGATATTCCTGTACCTATGGGAAAAATGGAGATTGATTTCATACAAGGAGAAACTCCTGTTGGTTATTATATAAAAGATACTTATAAATACCAAACTAATTTATCTCTTTCAGTCACTACTCCAGGAGGAAATACCACTGAATCTACTGAGGATTGCAAAGTTATCATCGAAAACCCAACAGGCAGTACAGTAGATGTTACCATTAGCGGCTTCAATAACACAAGCGGTTCTATGAATTATTTTGAAAAGTTCACTGTAAAGGGAGTAAATGTTACTAAAGCAAACGACGGTAGTTACTCACTCAATATCGGTAGCTTTGAAGCAGACACCCAAAAGACTACAGGAGAAATTCTGGCAATCACCGGTACGAGTTTAAGCGGTACAGTTAAGTCAGACGGAACAACTACTATTACTGTAGTTTTTAAACCAGGAAGTATGCCATGGGACATTACAGCAGATTTTACTGGAAGCAATACTAACAGCGCACAATAAACGATTAAATAAGCAATGAAAAGAAGCAGGAACGCTATTTTCAAATATACTATAGTACTGGGAGCGGCAATGTCGCTCTCTGCTTGTAATGGAATATTTGAAAATATTTATGATGCCCCCATCGAAACGGAGATGGAAATCAAGGAGAACAGCTTTTCACAAGTCAAGACTGTTGAATATACAGAATGGGCCTACATTAACCTTTCGGAACGTACAGTTACCACCGTTAAAATCGGAGAGGAATATGAGAGTCAAATTCCTGATAAGTGGGATTTCGCTATTCATCGTTATGATATAAAAACCAATGAGGGTGCTGCCTACAAAACAACTTACACAAGTATCGACGAGTTTAAAGCAACAGGTAAACTGCCTAAAGCGGAAGATTTTGTAAAAGATGAATGGACAACCGATAAAATAGCTATTGACATGTCGGGCATGATGGACGGAAACATTATCTACACAGAGTCTTACCGTAATGCTGTTCTTTCCAGCTGGCTGGACGTTAATACCGCAACAATGCCTCCGGTATACACCATGTCAAACCAAGTCTTTTTGATACGTTTGAAAGACAATACATACGCCGCGATCCGTTTTACCAACTACATGAATGCCAGAGGTATAAAAGGATATATTGACTTCGATTTCCAATATCCGCTTGAGTTCGAGGACAACAACAATGAAACTAATCAACAAGAATGAAACCTACATTTATAATCTCATTATTGCTTTTTTCATTTATAGCAACTTGCACCACATTAGCACAACACTCAACTTATCACATCAGCGGACGTGTAACTGATACAGAAGGGGAACCTCTCCCCGGTGCAACGATTTCCATCAAAGGTAAAGGAACCGGAGCCGTCACATCCGTCGACGGCACATATACATTACAACTCCCCGGAACCGGTACATACCTCATCACCGCCTCGTATGTAGGCTATCAGCCACAAGAAAAAAGACTGACTGTAGGGAAAGAGAAAAGACTAAGTTTCCGCTTATCGGAAGATCAGTTTGACCTGGGAACAGTGGTTGTCACAGGTACACGTACTCCCAAATTACTGAAAGATGCTCCTATCATCACTCGTGTAATCACAGCAGACGATATTAAGAAGGTAGATGCAACCAACGTAGGACAATTATTACAATCGGAACTGCCGGGCATTGAATTTTCCTATTCAATGGATCAGCAGGTTTCTATCAATATGCAGGGATTCGGAGGAAACTCTGTACTCTTCCTGGTAGATGGCGAACGTCTGGCAGGGGAAACTTTAAACAACGTCGACTACAACCGATTGAACCTCGATAACGTGGAACGGGTAGAAATTGTAAAAGGGGCTGCCTCTACTCTCTATGGTTCCAGTGCAGTAGGTGGCGTAATCAACATCATCACCCGTGATTCCGAGGACCCATGGAATTTAAATGTAAACAGCCGCTTCGGTGAACATAACGACCAACGATATGGCGGAACTTTCAGTTTCAAAGCCGGTAAATTCAACAGCCAGACGAATGTGCAACATACAATGTCCGATTCTTACGACGTACCGGAAGGAGATGTGACAACCATCTTCGGAAACCGCACATGGAATGTGAAGGAACGTCTTGTTTACAGACCGATTGAACAGTTGAAACTGACTGCACGCGGAGGTTATTATTTCCGCGAACGGGATAAGACCGGAGACAGCAAAGACCGTTATCGTGATTTCAGCGGAGGTCTGAAAGCCAACTATGATTTCAACATCATGAGTAATCTGGAAGTTGCCTATACATTCGACCAATATGATAAAAGTGATTATCTGACCTCATACAAATACGATGTCCGCGATTACAGCAATGTGCAACATAGCGTACGCGCACTCTACAATTACACCTTCAACGATAAAAACATTCTGACCGTAGGAGGAGATTATATGCGTGACTATCTATTGTCTTATCAATTTACCAACAATGGAAGTTATACCATGCACTCGGCAGATGCATTCGGACAGTTCGACTGGAACCCGACCGAACATTTCAACGTAATCAGCGGGGTACGTTTCGACTATTTCTCACAATCTAACGTACGTCATATATCTCCGCACATCGGACTGATGTACAAAATAGCCAACTGCTCCCTCCGTGGCTCATACTCACAGGGATTCCGCTCTCCTACCCTCAAAGAAATGTATATGAACTTCGACATGGCAAATGCCATGATGATTTATGGTAATCCCGACCTGAAATCGGAGACGAGCCACAACTTCTCGCTCTCGGCGGAATATACCAAGAACCGTTACAATTTTACCGTTTCAGGATATTACAACCTTGTCAATGACCGGATCGACCTGACTTCATTCCGCGACACTGACGGAAGGTGGGCACAGCTATATATCAATACAGAGAAAGTAGACATCGCCGGTGTGGATATCAACGCCTCCGCCAAATATCCTTGTGGTCTGGGAATACGTGTTTCTTACGGATACCTCCACGAGTTTATGCGCGACGGACAAATGAAATTCTCCAGTACCCGCCCACATTCAGCGACCGCACGTATCGAATACGGCAAATCATGGGATAATTATCAATTCAATCTTTCCCTGAACGGACGTGCGTTATCCAAAGTAGAAACCAATAAATATGTGGGCAATAATCCGGATGAAGGGACTACCGGAGTGACTTATCCGGGATATACGATGTGGAACCTGACGTTGACACAAGGGATCTGGAAAGGAGTCAGCCTGAATATGGCCGTCAACAACATATTTAATTATGTTCCGAGCTATTATGACGCAAACTCTCCTTATACCCGGGGAACCAACTTCTCCATCGGACTTGCATTAGACGTAGACAGGTTCTTCAGAAAATAGAAAAGATAAAACTACATACAAAGCTAAAAATAAGAGAAATGAAAAAGAAAAGTAAAATCATCTTAGGTGTATGCATCGTTGCTGCAGCTCTGATAGGGATGTCCGTATGGAATACCTGGTTCAGTCCTACAAAGATTGCTTTCATCAACTTCCAGACCATACAGCAGGGAAGTATATCGAAAGCCAACGACAATTCATCCATCAAACTCAGTGAAGTATCGCTCGACAACCTCGACCGTCTGACCGGTTACGACATGGTATTCATCAACGGAATGGGTCTGCGTATCGTCGAGGAACAACGTCAACAGATACAACAGGCTGCCGACAAAGGTATTCCTGTATATACTTCCATGGCTACCAACCCGGCCAACAACATTTGTAATCTGGACAGCGTACAACAGAATCTGATACGAGGTTATCTGACTAATGGAGGAAAGACCAACTACCGGAATATGCTGAATTATATCCGTAAAGCTATTGACGGTAAAATCTCTTCCATACCGGAAGTGGAAGACCCGGCAGAAAGACCCAGCGACATGCTCTATCACGCCGGACTCACCAACCCGGATGATGAACTGGAGTTCCTCACCGTGGCAGATTATGAGAAATTCATGAAGGACAACCGTCTTTATAAAGAAGGAGCACGTAAAATCATGATAACCGGACAAATGGCTGATGCCACCGGACTTATTGAGGCTCTTGAAAAAGAAGGTTACAATGTTTATCCGGTTCAGTCAATGACGAAATTCATGTCATTTATTGACGAAGTGCAGCCAAACGCAATCATCAACATGGCACACGGACGCATGGGAGACAAAATGGTGGATTATCTGAAAGCTAAGAATATCCTCTTGTTTGCTCCGCTCACCATCAACAGCCTGGTAGACGAATGGGAGAAAGATCCGATGGGAATGGCAGGAGGATTTATGTCACAAAGTATCGTGACTCCAGAAATTGACGGTGCCATCCGTCCTTTCGCTCTCTTTGCACAATATGAGGATGAAGAAGGATTGCGCCATTCGTATGCAGTACCTGAACGCTTGAAGACTTTCGTATCCACAATCAATAATTATTTGAATCTGAATACTAAGCCGAACAGCGAGAAGAAGGTAGCTATCTACTATTATAAAGGTCCGGGGCAAAATGCATTGACCGCTGCCGGTATGGAGGTGGTTCCTTCCCTATACAATCTTCTGGTCCGCATGAAACAGGAAGGATACAACATATCCGGTCTGCCTGCAAATGCTGAAGAACTGGGTAAAATGATACAGGCTCAAGGCGCTGTGTTCAACTCTTACGCAGAGGGAGCCTTTAATGACTTTATGCAAAAAGGACATCCCGAACTTATCACCAAAGATCAATATGAAAGTTGGGTGAAAGAGTCACTCCGCCCTGAAAAATATCAGGAAGTGGTGGATGCTTTCGGCGAATTCCCCGGCAACTATATGGCGACTAACGACGGTAAATTGGGTATTGCCCGTCTGCAATTCGGGAATGTAGTCTTAATGCCACAAAATGCAGCCGGAAGTGGTGACAACTCCTTCCAAGTGATTCATGGCACTAATATGGCACCTCCTCATACCTATATTGCTTCCTATCTATGGATGCAACATGGTTTCAAGGCTGACGCACTGATCCATTTCGGTACACATGGAAGTCTTGAATTTACTCCCAGAAAACAAGTGGCATTGTGCAGCAACGACTGGCCGGATCGCCTGGTTGGAGCAGTTCCGCACTTCTATATCTACTCTATTGGTAATGTTGGTGAAGGAATGATGGCTAAACGCCGTTCGTATGCCACCATACAGTCGTACCTCACTCCTCTTTTCCTTGAAAGCAGTGTGCGTGGTATTTATCGGGAGCTGATGGAAAAAATCAAGATTTACAATAACTCTCACAAAGAGAATAAAGATCAGGAATCATTAGCTGTCAAAACGCTGACTGTGAAAATGGGAATTCACCGTGATTTAGGTTTGGACAGCATTGCCAACAAACCATATACGGAAGATGAAATCGCCCGTGTAGAAAACTTCGCAGAAGAACTGGCTACCGAGAAAATCACCGGACAACTCTACACAATGGGAGTTCCTTATGAAGCGGAACGGATCACTTCTTCCGTCTATGCAATGGCTACAGAACCTATCGCATACAGTCTGCTGGCTCTTGACAAGCAACGTGGTAAAGCGACAGATGCCGTTAGCAAGCACCGCAGCCTCTTTACACAACAGTACTTGACTCCTGCTCGCCATCTGGTAGAAAAGTTGCTCGCTAATCCTGCACTGGCCACAGATGAACTGATTTGTCGTACAGCCGGTATCACCGCACAGGAACTAGCCAAGGCTCGTCAAATAGAGGCAGACCGCAATGCTCCGAAAGGTATGATGGCAATGATGATGGCTGCATCGGCAAAGAGTGAACAATCCGACGAAAAGAAAGCAGGTAAAGGACATCCGGCATCTGTCTCCAAAGAGGGTTCTCCTCATGGTCAAATGCCCGAAAGCATGAAAGAGGCCATGAAGAAAATGGGCGCCAACATGGATCCTGAAAAAGCAATGGAAATGGCTAAGTCTATGGGAGCAAGTCCGGAAGCATTGAAGAAAATGGAAGCCGGAATGAAAGCTAATAAAGAAAAAGCTGCCGGATCTTCTGACAAACAGGGAAACAGTGGAAAGCAAGAAAAGCCTCAAGGTATGGCTGCCATGATGGCCGCTATGGGAAAAGCTCCGAAAGAATACAGTAAAGAAGAAATCGAACTGGCACTTGCCATCGCTGAAGTAGAGCGTACAATCAAGAATGTAGGCAACTACAAGAACGCACTTCTGAAAAGTCCCGAAGAAGAGTTAAGCAGTCTGATGAATGCATTGAAAGGTGGATACACCGCTCCTACTCCCGGAGGTGATCCGATTGCTAATCCGAATGCTTTACCAACCGGACGTAATATGTATGCTATCAATGCCGAAGCAACTCCTACAGAATCCGCTTGGGAAAAAGGTATCGCTTTAGCCAAACAAACGATTGATACTTACAAGCAACGTCACAATGATTCAATCCCACGTAAAGTGAGTTATACTCTCTGGTCTTCCGAATTTATAGAAACCGGTGGGGCTACTATTGCTCAAGTACTGTATATGCTGGGAGTAGAACCTGTTCGTGACGCATTCGGTCGTGTCAGTGATCTAAAACTGATTCCTTCAGCCGAACTGGGACGTCCACGTATCGACGTAGTAGTTCAGACTTCCGGACAACTCCGTGATATCGCCGCTTCCCGCCTCTTCCTGATTAACCGTGCAGTAGAAATGGCTGCGGCAGCGAAAGACGACAAGTTTGAAAATCAGGTAGCCGCCAGTGTGGTAGAAGCTGAAAGAGTGTTGACCGAAAAAGGTGTCAGTCCGAAAGATGCCCGCGAAATGGCTTCTTTCCGAGTATTCGGAGGTGCTAATGGCATGTATGGTACAGGAATTCAAGGAATGGTGGAATCCGGCGACCGCTGGGAAAGTGAATCGGAAATTGCAGATACTTACCTCAACAATATGGGAGCCTTCTACGGTGACGAAAAACACTGGGAAGTCTTTCAGAAATTTGCCTTTGAAGCAGCATTGAACAGTACTGATGTTGTCGTTCAGCCCCGCCAAAGTAACACTTGGGGAGCATTGAGCCTCGACCACGTATATGAATTCATGGGAGGTATGAATCTTGCCGTACGCAATATTACCGGTAAAGACCCGGACGCTTATCTTAGCGACTACCGGAACCGCAACAACATGAAAATGCAGGAACTTAAAGAAGCAGTCGGTGTAGAAAGCCGTACAACGATTCTGAATCCTACCTATATCAAAGAGAAAATGAAAGGCGGTGCTTCTGCAGCAAGCGAAGTTGCCCAGACTGTAACCAATACGTATGGCTGGAACGTGATGAAACCTGCCGCTATCGACAAGGAACTTTGGGATAATATATATGATGTATATGTCAAAGACGAATACAAACTGAATGTAAAAGACTTCTTTGAAAAACAGAATCCCGCAGCTTTACAGGAAGTGACTGCCGTTATGATGGAAACTGCCCGCAAAGGATATTGGAAAGCTTCTCTGGAACAACTCTCCAATATTGCCAAACTACATACAGACCTTGTCAGACAATTCGGTCCTTCGAGCAGCGGATTTACCGGAGACAATGCCAAATTACAGCAGTTCATCGCCTCTCAAGTAGATGCGCAAACCGCAGCCAACTACAACAAGGAACTGAAACAAATGAAACAAGCCACCCTGGACGGAGAAGCGACCAAAGGAGGCATGGTATTGAAGAAACAATCGAGCGATGCCGTACAAGGGGCACAGGAAGAGCAAAATTCTTTGAATGGAGGCCTTATCACAGGTATTGTTCTGGTAGCATTTGTTGTCATGTTGCTAATACTTAAAAAGAAACGGAAAAAGTAATGTAATATGGAGTTAATCATTCACATATTAATGCTGTTTATCGTGATTAACTGCAGTTTCAAACTCAGTTTCTGGAAACTTTGGCAAACCGTAATATACAGCCTGATAGCCGGTCTTTTTGTAGCCGGCACCTGGCAGTATGCTATTCTCCAGTCAAAGACACAGATTGCTGATTATCTGCAGAACACGGAAGCATTGCAAAACATGGCTATTATCATAACGCTTGAGTCAGCACTCTGCTTCGGCTATTGCGTGGCTTTCCTGCGCGGACTTTATGGTAAGAAGAATTTATGGTGGGCGGAATTACTTCGCTGGTATCCCAGCTTGTTGCTCTTCCCCGTATTATTCTACTATCTCACAGAAGCTATCTTCCGGTTACCTGGCGTAGACTTTTCAGTGACAGCCTGGTCACTTGCAGGGATAGTGGTTATCGCCATCCCATTATTAAGCCGGCTGATGAAGTATCTTGTACCCGAAGACGATCTCCGGTTGGAAGTTCATTTCCTTGTCAGCTTATTCATCTGTATCCTCGGACTACTGACCACTGTCAATGGGAAAACGACCTATGCTGCCACCGAGGAGGCACTCAACTGGAAAGCGATTATCTTGTCCATCGGTCTGTTCGTTGTCCTGTTTCTCATTGGATTTGCCTGGAACAAGCTGAAATGGCCTTTATTACAACGTAAAGAATTAAAAAAAAGAAGTAAAATCAATCAATAAAATATTATATGGAACTCATCTCTAAACTTTTATTCTGGGTAGCGAACAGTTTACTTATACCCGATATCATTATTTTGCTGTGCCTGTTCGTTCGTTCACTTATTTTGATCGGAGGCACCTACAACATGTACATGACCAAACGTAAAAATGACAAAGCACTGGACCAACTCATTAAAGATGCACGGATAGACGATCTGAAAGCAACTTTACCCGACAAAGACAATTCACTATATATGGGTTATCTCCGCGATCTGCTCTACCATCCGGCCAGTGCAGATTACTCTGACTTCCTGATAACAAAATTCGAGAATGAAGCAGAGAAAGATGTGTCTCTTTCTAAAATGCTGGCTAAGATAGGTCCGGTTCTCGGATTGATAGGAACATTGATTTCCATGAGTCCGGCACTTGTGGGACTTTCTACAGGAGATATCTCCGGAATGGCATATAATATGCAGGTAGTATTTGCAACGACTGTTGTAGGTTTGGTTATTAGTGCTGTGGGACTGATATCCATGCAGTTCAAACAACGTTGGTATGCCAAAGATGTCAACAACCTCGATTATGTATCAAGAGTATTAAACGAAACAACCGGAGAGTCCAATAATGAAAAGAAATAGAAGAGTCAGCAAATTCCTCAAAGAAGAGGATACCGACCCGCTAAGTGTAGTAGTAAACTTGTTCGACGTAGCGATGGTATTTGCCGTGGCATTGATGGTAGCAATGGTGATGCACATGAATATGACGGAAGTTTTCGGACAGGAAGATTTCACCATCGTGAAGAATCCTGGTAAAGAAAATATGGAAATCATCTCCAAGGAAGGAAAGAAAATCAACACTTACAAGCCTTCCGGTCAGAAAGAGGAGGATTCAGGGAAAAGAGGAAGAAAAGTAGGGATAGCCTACGAACTGGATAACGGTGAGATTATTTATGTTCCGGAATAACCATTAAAAGTATATTTCCTACCAATAATCAATAGTATCGGGCAGGACAATCCTATTCAGGCATTGTCTGCCCTTTATTTCTTTCATTTTACATTGATAACTATCAGAACAAAACATGGTTTCTTCTTTATCAAAACCCGACAAAAGACACACACATTATCGCAGAAATCTACTAATCATCTGCCTGTTATTAGGTATCGTTCTCATTACTTTCTGCTTTTTGCTTTGCCAGCACGACAGTCAGGATATGGACTGCGATTGCTTAAGATGCCTGTTAAGTGCTCCTCCCCAGGAGGGAGAGTATCTCTACAACCGTTATCTGCTCCTCATCAGTGTTCTCTGCTTCTTGTTAATATTCCTGCCCATTTATATATTCGAACATCGACAACATATAAAAAGGAAATAAAAAACAAGCCACCGAAATGAGTCACTCATTCCGATGGCCTATCCCCTTTAAACACCTTTAAACAAAATGAAAATATGCCTCATATACTAACTAAACTAACTAACCCTCGAGGCATATTTTAAAAGAGACTGTCGCATCAACCTCTTTTTATTGTAGATAGCTTTCGCTCTCTAATCTTATTTACGAGCTTCAGCAATATAGCCGAGAGCTTCTTCACATTTTGCAGTGACATAAGCCCAGTCTTCTGCTGCTACCTTATCTTTCGGGAACAGTTTAGAGCCCATACCTACGCAGAATACACCGGCTTTAATCCATGCAGTCAGGTTTTCTTTAGTAGGTTCTACTCCACCTGTTACCATCAGCTTAGACCATGGCATCGGAGCCATCAAACCTTTCACGAAGTTAGTTCCGTAAACATCACCCGGGAATACTTTGCAAAGATCGCAACCTACTTCCTGCGCAAAACCAACTTCTGACACAGAACCACATCCCGGAGTATAAGCTACCGAGCGACGGTTACATACCTTAGCAATTTCAGGGTTGAACAACGGACCTACCACGAAGTTAGCACCCAGTTGCAGGTACATAGCAGCAGTAGCCGGATCAACGATAGAACCGATACCGATTGCCATTTCAGGGCATTCTTTTGCTGCGAATTTAACGATTTCAGTAAATACTTCCTGTGCAAAGTCACCACGGTTTGTGAATTCGAAAGCACGAACACCACCGTCATAACAAGCCTTTACTACTTTCTTTGCAACTTCTGCATCTTTGTGATAGAATACAGGAACCATTCCTGTAGAGCCGATCTTATTCAATACGGCTATTTTATCGAATTTTGCCATCTTATTATTTACTATTTAAATGAATTGATTTTCTTTACTTTTCAACTCTCCAAATTATCTCTGTACGCGACCGCTTGCGTCACCACCAGCCAATGCTTCTACTTCTTCTACAGAAACAAGGTTGAAGTCACCATTGATAGTATGTTTCAATGCAGATGCAGCAACAGCGAATTCAAGAGCAGCACCCTGATTAGGTTTAGTCATCAAACCATGGATAATACCGCCGGAGAAAGAGTCACCACCACCTACACGGTCGATAATCGGATCGATATCATAACGCTTTGAAGTATAGAATTCTTCTCCGTTGTAGATCATCGCTTTCCAACCGTTGTGAGTAGCAGAGAAAGATTCGCGCAAAGTAGAAACTACATATTTGAATCCGAATTCTTTCATCATCTGCTGGAAGATACCTTTGTAACCTTCAGCATCTGTGTGACCAGCCTCAACGTCAGCATCCGGCTTGAAGCCCAAACAAAGTTCTGCATCTTCTTCGTTACCGATACATACGTCTACAAACTGCATCAACGGTTTCATGATAGACTGTGCTTTTTCTTTAGTCCACAGTTTCTTACGGAAGTTCAAGTCAACAGAAACAGTTACACCGTGACGTTTTGCAGCTTCACAAGCCAGACGAGTCAACTCGGCAGCCTTGTCAGAGATAGCCGGAGTGATACCAGACCAGTGGAACCAGTCAGCACCTTCCATGATTGCATCAAAATCGAAATCAGCAGCGTCAGCTTCAGCAATAGCAGAGTGAGCACGGTCATAAATAACCTTGCTAGGACGCATAGAAGCACCAGTTTCCAAGTAGTAGATACCTACACGGTCGCCACCACGAGCAATAAAGTCTGTCTTAACACCATATTTACGCAATGCGTTAACAGCAGACTGTCCAATTTCATGTTTCGGCAATTTAGTTACGAAATAGGCCTCATGTCCGTAGTTGGCACAGCTTACTGCAACGTTAGCTTCTCCACCACCATATACTACATCAAAAGAATCAGATTGAACAAAACGAGTATTACCCGGAGTTGATAATCTAAGCATGATTTCGCCTAATGTAACGACTTTCTTTCCCATAATCTTATGTTTCAATTTCTAAGTTATTAATATTATGAACTTTCAATTTATCATTTCAGCCCTATTTTAGGGGTTAACACACTGATAATACGACTATTAATCTATAAAAAGACTAACATCACATACCTTTCGTGTGCGGGCACAAAGATACAACAATTTTCGTAATTACAAAAATTGTTATATATTTGTATCGAAAATATTAAGATTATTATTGTGTGCGAGCACAAAAACCTATATAAATAAAGGTTATCGTATGAATAAATTGCCCGAAAGGATCAGGATCAAAGACATCGCCCGTCTGGCAGATGTATCAGTGGGAACAGTAGACCGCGTTATCCATGGACGTAGCGGAGTGTCGGAAGCCAGCAAGAAACGCGTAGAAGAAATTCTGAAACAGCTTGACTACCAGCCCAACATGTATGCCAGCGCTTTGGCTTCCAATAAGAAGTATACGTTTATCTGTCTGCTGCCGGAGCATCTGGAAGGCGAATACTGGACAGCGGTAGAAACCGGTATCCACGAAGCTATTGCCACCTATTCGGATTTCAATACTTCGGTGAAAATCAACTATTACGATCCGTACGATTATCATTCATTCGAGAATGCCAGCGAAGCCATTTTGGCTTTACAGCCGGACGGAGTGATGGTAGCTCCTACCGCTCCGCAGTATACGAAAGGTTTCACCGATCAGTTGCAGGCATTGGATATACCTTATATATATATAGACTCCAATATCAAAGACGTTCCTCCCCTCGCCTTCTTCGGTCAGAACTCACGCCAAAGCGGATATTTCGCTGCCAGAATGATGATGTTACTGGCACGGGATGAAAAGGAAATCGTTATTTTCCGCAAGATACATGAAGGAATTGTGGGTTCTAACCAGCAAGAGAACAGAGAAATCGGTTTCAGGCAGTACATGAAAGAACATCATCCGTCTTGTACTATACTGGAACTCGACTTGCATGCCGAACGCAACGACGAAGACAATGAGATGCTGGATGAATTCTTCCGTACCTATCCAACAGTGAAGAACGGAATCACATTCAACTCTAAAGCATATATCGTTGGCGAATACCTGCAAAGTCGCGGAAAGAAAGATTTCAATCTGATAGGTTATGACCTTCTGGAACGGAATGTCACTTGCCTGAAAGAAGGAAGTATCTCTTTCCTCATTGCCCAGCAACCGGAACTGCAAGGCGCCAATGGCATCAAAGCTCTTTGCGATCACCTTATCTTCAAGAAAGAAGTGACCTGCATCAACTATATGCCCATCGACTTGTTAACAGTAGAAACAATAGACTATTACCATAGCAAATAACAACAAAGTACAACTTTACAAGTACATTACATGGAAACAAAGTATTTAAGAATTAATCCTGCCGACAACGTTGCCGTTGCCATTGTTAACCTCCCGGCAGGAGAGCATCTTTCTGTAGATGGCATTGAAATCACATTGAACGAAGACATTCCTGCCGGACATAAATTCGCATTGAAGAATTTTGCTGAAGGCGAAAATGTAATCAAGTACGGTTATCCTATCGGACATGCACGGATGGCAAAGAAACAGGGTGACTGGATGAACGAAACGAACATCAAAACCAACCTCGCCGGATTGTTGGATTACACTTACAATCCGATTCAGGTTTCTTTGGATATTCCTCATAAAGATCTTACATTCAAAGGTTATCGTCGCAAAAACGGTGATGTAGGGGTAAGAAACGAAATATGGATTATCCCGACGGTAGGTTGCGTAAACGGTATCATCGGTCAACTGGCTGAAGGACTGCGTCGCGAAACCGAAGGCAAGGGAGTGGATGCCATTGTCGCTTTCCCACACAACTACGGTTGCTCACAACTTGGTGACGACCACGAAAATACGAAAAAGATTCTTCGTGACATGGTGCTTCACCCCAATGCGGGTGCCGTATTGGTAGTAGGCTTAGGATGCGAAAATAACCAGCCGGACGTGTTCCGTGAGTTTCTGGGCGAGTTTGATGAGGACCGCGTGAAGTTCATGGTTACTCAAAAGGTAGGTGACGAATATGAAGAAGGAATGGAAATCCTGCGCGATTTGTATGCAAAGGCTTCTAAAGATGAACGTGCCGATGTTCCTTTATCCGAACTGCGTGTGGGATTGAAATGCGGTGGTTCCGATGGTTTCTCCGGCATTACGGCAAACCCGCTATTGGGTATGTTCTCGGATTTCCTGATTGCACAGGGAGGCACAAGCGTATTGACAGAAGTTCCGGAAATGTTCGGCGCAGAAACCATCTTGATGAACCGTTGCAAAAACGAGGAACTGTTTGAACAGACCGTCCATCTGATTAATGACTTCAAAGAATATTTCCTGTCACACGGAGAGCCTGTAGGCGAAAATCCTTCTCCGGGAAACAAAGCCGGCGGTATCTCTACTCTGGAAGAAAAAGCATTGGGATGCACCCAAAAGTGCGGAAAGAGCTATGTATCCGGCGTGATGCCTTACGGCGAACGTTTACAGAAAAAAGGACTTAATCTGCTTTCTGCTCCGGGCAATGACCTGGTTGCAGCCACCACCCTTGCAGCGAGTGGATGTCACATGGTGCTTTTCACCACCGGACGCGGTACTCCTTTCGGTACTTTTGTTCCAACCATGAAGATTTCCACCAACTCGACGCTGGCTAAAAACAAACCGGGATGGATTGACTTCAACGCTGGTGTGATTGTAGAAAACGAACCGATGGAAAAGACTTGTGAACGCTTCATTGATTATATTATTAAAGTGGCAAGCGGTGAATTCGTAAACAACGAAAAGAAAGGTTATCGCGAAATTGCTATCTTTAAAACAGGGGTAACCTTGTAAACAGCTCTTTATCTGATAAAACAAATATATCGAAGATAAAAAGAAACATTGTTAGAACTATAGAGTTGCTATCCTCCACTCAATGATAAGTTGAACGGGATAGCAACTATTTTTTGTATTACACCATATCGTCACCTGTTCTCTTAAAGGTAACACGGATTGTTTTATGAAAGGGAATAAAACGGGAAACCACAGCAATGACAACAGACGCAACCAACAGGTAACCCAAAATTTCCTTCAGTGCAAGCAGCAGGCTTTGCTGTTGCAGGGTATTATATAAAGAGTTAGTTGCCAGCTGTGCGGCTTCATTCTACGGATGTCCTTGTGTAATTGCATTGTTCAGGGACTGGTTATAGCGTGTTGTTGACAACGGATCGGCAGTGGTGATAGTCTCCGATAGAGAATACATATATTTCTGCTGTAAGCGGTACAATACATTACTATAGAAAGAGGTTGCCAGGATAGGCGCCAATACGGAACGGAAAATAATCAGAAAGAAAGCGTTCGACAACAAGTATTTCGGATTCAAATCTTCCACAGCAAACAGGGCGAAAGCTATAATCAAAGTCAACATACCCAACCCACGAAAGAATATAGGCAGGTAGAGCATTTCATACGTGCTATCCGGAGAGATGCCAAAATACAGGATCGCAAAGAAAATCACAAAACAACTCATCCCTCCCGCTATCAGAAAACGGAATCGCCAACGTTGCCATCGGAACCACCAGAAACAGATAAAAGCACCGACTACATATCCCGGAAGCAAATAAATATAAAGGGAATAGGTATGCGTAGTATCTACTTTCAGAATGACAGTCAGATAGTTAGTCAGCAATGTGGTCGATGTACTGAAAAACATCACAAGCATCATATAGAAATAGCCTATAATCGCTTTGGGCTGGAATAAAGGAGCCAGACTTACATAAGGATTTTCCGAACGGCTCTGATACCAGATGAACAACGCAATCAACATAGGCGCTATGATGATATAGGCACATATCTTACCGGAAGCCATCCAATCGAGCACTTTTCCATAATTGATAACGTACATCAACATCAGCAACCCGGCCGAAATAACAAACATCTCACGAATGTGCAGATCAGACCATGCAACGGCTTTAATGGGACGGTTATGACGGAAACAGATGATAACAAATAATATGGAAATCAAAATCAGTACCATCATAAAGTAATACATATACTTCCAGTTATAATGATACGCCAGCAAAGCCGTTACCAGCATCGAAGCCTGTCCCCCACCGTAAACCAACGGGTAAAAATAAGAATAGAACTCGCTACGTACATTCTTCGGACTGAAAATCTTTTGGGCATAACGAATAAACCACAACATAAGAAATCCTTTCAGAAAACCGACAGCAAAACTGCAAACAATCAGAATATCTGCGTTTTGCGTACGTGCGCAAACCCAACTCAAGAAGAATTGCAGTACCAAATCAATCAACAACAGAGACTTCACAGAAAAGGCTGCCAGCACTTTAGGAATAATCGGATAAGCGATAGCCATGCCCGCCGAAGCGGCATAATACCCCATCGTTATATCCTCCGAATTAGTGCCCAGCGTGTTCGATACTTCCAGCATACTGCCTGTATACGAGCCATTGAGCATCGTGACCGGGAGAATCACGATGAAAATACTGATAAGTCCAAGCCAATCGGGCACCCATTGACGAACAGGTGCCTCCAATTCTTTCATGGTAATCATTTGCGTAGAGCTTCTGTTTCCACCATCATCCCGGCTCTCAACTGCGCCATTTCTTCCGGAGAAACATCTTCCAAGTCAATCCGCACAGGTATTCGCTGTTGTACCTTTACAAAGTTACCGGCAGAGTTATCCGTAGGAACCAGGGAATATTTAGACCCGGTTGCTTCGGAAATCGCGGTGACCTCTCCGTGAAAAGTCTTTCCGGGCACTGCATCTACTTTTACACGTACTTGCTGACCAATATAGATATTAGCAATCTGCGTTTCTTTATAATTAGCGGTAATCCATTTATCCTTGTTACGCACCAGATAAGAAATAGTCTGCCCGGCCGGCACATACTGACCGGGTTCAAGCGTGCGCCTGCCCATATATCCATCATAAGGAGCAGTGAGAACCGTATAAGAGAGATTCAACTTCGCCAAATCCAAATCTGCTTCCTTCCGCAAAATAGCAGCCTCCGCACCGGTTGTCTTCTTGCTTGTTTCCGCATATTGTGATAATGCCGCCTGTTTCTGCGCAACTAATGCCTGATAACGTGCCTTTGCCGCTTCATAAGCAGCTTTTGTCTGTTCATACTGCTGTTCCGGGACTGATTCTTCTTTTAACAGACGTTCAAAACGATGATAATCCTGTTCCAATTGCCAGAGTTTTGCTTTCGCTTCGGCAATGTTGGCATCCTGTACGGCAATATTCGTATGGGAAGTTTCAATTCCCGAATGAAGTACATCCTGCGAACCATGCGCATCCAATAATGCAGCTTCCGCTTCTTTCACCTTAATCTGATATTCACGATTGTCAAGCACCAGCAGCGTATCTCCCTGACGGACATATTGATGCTCCTTAAAACGCACCTCCTTTATATAACCCGAAGCCCGAACATTCAAAGGAGCCACATATTGATCTACAAAAGCATCATTCGTCACTTCGTAATTAACGTAACGCCAAAAGTAAGTAGCCGTCCACCAAAGCCCGGAACCTGCCAAACAGATACATACTACATTTAATGCTATATTGCGAACTCTTACTTTTTTCAGTTTCTGCTGTTTTTCTTTCAATTCATTTGCCATAACAATTCACCCATAAATCATAAATCTGAAATCATAAATCATAAATCTCCACAAGCCTTTTGAAGTTGATAATAAGTATAAATCACACGAGTACGCGCATTGACCAACTGCAATTCTACATTCAAACGGACGGAATTTGCATCGAGCAAATCAGTCAGGATAGCCAACTGATTCAGGTAACGATTCTGCATGATACGATAATTCTCTTCCGCTTGTCGGACTGACAGTTTTAGAGCTTCCACCCTTTGCGACGCTTCCCGGTGGCGTAAAAAAGCCGAACGGACATCGACGCGGATTCCCTGCATCTTCTGCTCTTCCTCATTTTTCCGCAAGGATACCATCAGTTTGCTCTCTTTTATTTTATGGTTATTCTTGTACAGTGACGATAAAGGATAGGAAACCGACACACCTACATTCCAGTTATTATTATACATATCTGCCAACGTACGTGAGATGGGGCGCGCCAAAGTATTCGACGCATAAAGCGACACACTGGGAAGAGAAAAGGACTTGGCAGAACGGATTTCATTCCTCGCCAATTCTGTTTGTGTACGAAGCAGCTTCATCGCCGGATCATTCGCATAAGCCTGAACAATATAATCATCATACGGCTGCAAGGCAACTGCCTGATAAAGAACAGTGGTATCGGGTTTTAATAATAAATTCTCGTCCTGTCCCAATAAGATATCGAGTTGCTGCGATACAAGCGCAATGCTGTTTTCCGTTTCCTGTAGAGACAGGCGATCATTAGTCAACTGCATTTCACTCCGCAACACATCATTGTTTGTTATCAAACCCTCCTTTTTCATACGCCGTATATCGTGTAGCCGGAGTTCCGACTCCTCAATATTCCGCGCCAGTACTTCATGTTGCTTAAACAGACTAAACAGATTCATATACTGGTTTAATAACCTTAGCTTTATTTCCGCCTGATCGGTCAATGTCTGTAATTCGGCAACTTGCTTTTCTATATCCGCCTTATGAATAGCACTTCGAATTTTACCACCCTGATAGAGAGGTTGCGCAAAATCAATCGCATAGTTTTGTGACCAGTCCGGTGCTTCCGGATAGACAGGATCGGATAATCCCCGTTCCCAAACGATGGGTTGTCCTACAAATCCCCCTTTCAGTCCAATCTGCAGTTCCGGCAACTGCGCAGAACGTGCGGTTCGCATCCGCTCCTGTGCCATGGATTCTTTCATTGCATCTGCCTGAAGTTGCAGACTATATTGCACTCCCCGTTCAAAAAGCTGATCGACAGTAAGGAACAAAGAATCTGTTTGTGCGTTGATGGAGGAAGTGACCCAAAGCAGGCAGGACAAAGCTGCCCCATATTTTTTATACATTTTCAAGTACATCGTATACACCTTTTAATTCAGATAACATCGTTTCAATGCTTTCTATACCAATAATCTTTTCTGCATATACATAAACCTGATCGAGAATCGGACGAATCTGGTCTTTAAACTCCTCCCCTTCGGGAGTCAGGAATACCAGTTTATTACGACGGTCGGCGGGATCTTCTTTACGGTACACATATCCTTTCTTCTCCAGATTATTCATCAAATTGGTCAGACAGGCTTTATCTTTTGCAATACGTTCTGCCAATATCTGCTGACTGATTCCCTGCTCGTGCCATAAACTACTCAATACCTGAAGCATCTCAAACGTAATACCCGCGTTATTTTTTCTCAATGTCCGTTGCATAGACCGACGGAAAGCCATACGGGTACGAACAATCTGCAACATGAGTTCTCTAAACTCTGCTCCTTCTCTCATTTTCTATAACCTTTTACCTGTTTCGTTTCGGTGGCAAAGTTATATATTTTCGCCGAATTAGTCAAACGTTTGACTAATTTCATTTTCACACCATGTAGACATAATTCCTGTCCATTCGTTTATTCATTCATTAAATCACTATATATTAATGCATTAACATAGTACTCCAATCTTTATTATCAAAATATTCAAGCAAAAAGTTTGTTCATCTGAAATCTTTTATTTTACTTTGCACTACAAAGTACTTTTTATATGAATAAAGATAAAGCATTAGAATCGGTAAATGAGATAAAAGAGTTGATGGAAAAGTCCTCAAAGTTTATCTCTCTAAGTGGTCTCGCTGCAACCATGGCGGGCATTTACGCATTAGTTGGCGCATATATCGCCACACAAGTTATTACACCGGGCACTCATTTAATTGTTGCCCTTGAATTAATGGCTATAATAGCCTCGCTCGTATTGGTAGCTGCTGCGGTCACTGCTTGCATCCTGTCCTATTACAAATCCAAGAAGACAGGGCAAAAATTTTTCAGCCGCCTCACTTACCGGGCATTGTGGAATTTCTCTCTTCCGATGCTGACCGGAGGTGTTTTATGTATTTCCATCCTTATGCACGAGTATTATGACATTCTAGCTTCTGTCATGCTTCTATTTTACGGGCTGGCACTAGTCAACGTTTCCAAATTTACTTATTCCAGCATCGTATGGTTAGGCTATGCCTTCATCTGTTTGGGCGTCGTAGACTGTTTTTGGGAAGGTCATTCATTATTGTTTTGGACCATCGGTTTCGGCGGTTTCCATATCCTCTATGGTATATTGTTCTATTTACACTACGAAAGAAAGAGATCATAAATGATAGAAGCATTCCAATATATTAATAAAGCATTCGAAAGCAAGGTCCGACTGGGCATCATGGCTATTCTGATGGTAAATGAGGAAGCTGATTTCAATTTTCTGAAAGAACAGCTCTCTCTGACCGACGGCAATCTTGCCAGCCATACCCGTGCCCTGGAAGAACTGGGATATATCGTATGCAACAAAAGCTTTGTGGGACGAAAGCCACGGACTGTTTTTCAGGCAACCCCGCAAGGCAGAGAAGCTTTCAAATCGCATATTGAAGCCTTAGAGAAATTTCTAAAATCAAAATAAATAATTCATCAAAACACTACTGGCTTATGGACGCTTTCAATGAAAATTTAAATGAGCAACAGGCGCAGCAACCTATGGGATGCCTCCACCGTTTCTCCAAAACAATCAAGGTTGTCATCATCGGATTATTAATCCTTCTCCTGATGATACCCATGTTTATGATTGAGAATCTTATTTCCGAACGGGGACGAACCCAGGAAGAAGCTATCGACGAGGTAAGCGAAAAATGGAGTCTTGCACAGACCATCACTGGCCCTTACCTGAATCTCCAGTATCCGGTTGTCACTGAAAACAACGGTGAGAAGAAGGTTTCCATCAAAGACCTGATACTTTTTCCTGACGAGCTTATGGTCAACGGACAACTGAAGACTGAAATCCTGAAAAGAAGTATCTATGAGGTCAATGTATATCAATCGGAACTGACATTGAAAGGGTCATTCAGTTCGGAAGAATTGAAAAAGAGTAGAATAGACATGGACCAGTTGCAGTTTGACAGGGCGGCTATTTGCTTGAATCTGACCGATATGCGAGGGATCAGCGAACAAATCAGCATCACCCTGGGAGATTCAGTTTACATCTTCGAGCCGGGTATGGACAACAGAGGCATAGATAATACCGGAGTTCATGCAATCGCTAATTTGTCGGAATTGAAGCAGAATAAAAAACTGCCTTACGAAATAAAAATCAAACTAAAAGGTTCACAGTCACTCAACTTTATTCCGCTGGGTAAAACAACCCGTGTAGATCTTAAAGCTAATTGGAATACACCGAGCTTTACCGGAAACTATCTGCCTAACAACCGGAATATTACGGAGAAGGAATTTTCTGCGCAATGGCAAGTTTTAAACTTGAACCGGAATTACTCGCAAGTGATGGTTGACTACAACACCTCGAACATCAAAGATATTGAAAATTCCAGCTTCGGTGTGAACTTCAAAATTCCGGTGGAACAGTACCAGCAGTCTATGCGTTCCGCAAAGTATGCCATTCTGATTATCCTACTGACTTTCGGAGTTATCTTCTTCACTGAAATCATGAATAAGACCCGTATTCATGCCTTGCAGTATTTATTGGTAGGACTGGCACTCTGCCTATTCTACAGCCTGCTCCTCTCCTTCTCTGAACACATCGGTTTCAACCCTGCCTATTTGTTATCTTCTGCACTGACTATTATACTGGTAGGCGGATACATGTTCGGAATCACCAAGAAAAAGAAACCGTCATTAATCATGTCCGGTTTGTTGGCTATACTCTATATTTATATCTTTGTGCTTATCCAACTGGAGACTTTTGCATTATTGGCAGGTAGCTTAGGGCTGTTTATCATTCTGGCAATAGTGATGTATTTTTCAAAGAAAATAGACTGGTTCAATGAATAAGAATATGCTTTTCAAAAGGATGTCATTATACTAATAATATAGTTACTATCATTAGCTTCGCAAAAAAAACGTGAAGCTAATGATAAAAAACAGCAGTAAATATCATCTTTCCGAACTAATAATCTCATCAAATTACTTTTTTCTCTTCGTTGGATTTAAAGCTGGTAATATTTCACCAATAAACTTGTTAAATCTAGGCTCGCCTATCTTCTTCATCAGAGCTTCTGCCAAAAGATAAACTTTCGTTTCTTTACTATCCGGAAAATAATTCTTTAAGTGAGAATCATTAGCTTTTGCATTTACTATTGCATCTTTCAATAATGGCAAGTATTTCAAATAAAAGTAACCACCTTTTTCTTGTTTATGCAATGCTTCTTTCACTTTTTGAGCTTTAGAACAATCAATATCCTTCAAATCTTTCAGTTTATGATATAACAACCATACTTCAAAACAAGGATTACTTATTATAATATTCCAGTTCGGAAAATTATTACAATACTCTGCAAGTTCTTCAATCTGTTTTCTTGGCCAATTATCAACATCAATAACACACCATAAAGTATCATTATCTTTTTCAGAAAGCCCGACTTCCTCAATATACCTCTGCACTCTCTCAAGTACCTTCTTTGGCGCCGAATCCCGCTTTCCTATTCTATTTTCAATAATATCGACCTTGATTCTATCGATCATACTAAAAGGACGAAAATACTCCGGCTCCCTCTCTGTTCCTTCACAAGCTATTGCAAAAAGGCTGTAATCACGTGTCTTTTCTTGCCCTACATTTTTATCATACCCTCTTACTTTAAATCCCATCGTATTCCCAATTTAAGTCCTCCAATTTAGAAAGAAATGGTATTGCGCCAAAACGTCCGTTAAGGTAACCTTTTTCTATATCTAAATCATTTCTTGGTTTAAAATCATTAAGGGTGTACAAATGTGTACTTTGCATTTCTCTGTCTTTTTCTGCAAACCATATTTCGTCTGCCCTAAAAATTTTGCAATTCAATAAGCCAGCCTCATGCGTCGTAAAGATCAGTTGCCCCTTAATGTCATTGTCATCCATTATTTTTTTTACGAGAGTATGCAACAATGACGGATGCAAACTTCGGTCTAATTCATCAACGACATATGTCCTCTCTTTCTTAAGCATAGAGTCAATCATTGGAACAAAGTCTAATAATCGCTGGGTTCCGTCTGATTCTTCATTTAATTCAAATGCTACTTCCTTTCCGCTTATAGTTCGATTGGTAATCAAACTCTTAATAACATATTTTCCTTCTTCCTTTGTAGCTGATACAGAACGTCCTTTTCCACGAAATATTACAAACTTTTTTTCATCAAGTTCTTTCTTTATGTCATCAATATCTTCATTTTCCGGCATTTTTTCTCTCTTAAAAAAAGTGTCAAAATCCTCATTCTTCAAATCAAGACTATCGATTCCTAAATCGAAAGAATGTAGTAACTTTTCCGAAAAGCATTTAAATTCATTATTGATATAAATATTGGTAGCCAATGATATTGGTCTAGAACTTGGATATATTATACATAAATATCTTTTAAACCATTCACAAACATCGCCTATCTCTTCTATTTTAAGATTCTTATTTTTTGAAATCAACAACTCATCATTTTGAAGTAAATTGTCTTCCATCAAAGAAATCAGCATTTTACTCTCTTTCGTTATAAGAAACTTCTCATTCATAGTAATGACCGGATGTTTCTTTTCTTCAGAATATTTTCTTTCAAAAATCTTCTTAGCATTTTTGATCCCTGTTTGGTATAGCCACTCTTCCAAACAAAGTCCGGAATCAAAAATAATCCCATATGTATACACCTTATTTTTTATCGAGAATTCTATTTCATACGATATTGGCATCTTATCAGCATCTTTTGCTAATTTATTTTTTACCTTACCTGCTCTTGCAGGAATCTTGCCTCTATTGACGATTACTTGCAAACTATCAATTGCTCTAATCAGATTAGATTTTCCAGCCCCGTTAGCTCCATAGATAGCCGATGCTTTAAGTACATTCAAGTCCTTCTTAACCGAATACACATGTTCCTTATGACTCTTCAGCGATTTAGCAGCCAGCATATTAAACTCTGTTTCTTCAAAAAAAGAAAGGAAGTTAGATACAATAAACCTTATCAACATACGTTTTACATTTATGTAATTACAGCTACAAATAAAACGAAAAAATCTCATTAAACATCACTTTTTCGCATTTATTTCAAAAAACAATCATCAAATAAGAGATTTCATCGTTCATAAGTAACAAATAGCTTCGGGATTATTTCATCAAACAACCACTTTTCTGCTGAAACACTTGACAAATGGCTTTTTATTTTGTATCTTTGAGAAAATAAAAGCAATAAGAGGAATGAAAAATATAAGAAAAATAGATACATAAAAAGCCTTCAAACTGATACATTTTAGTATTAGTACAGATATATCATAGGGCAATGATCTAACGATCATTGCCCTATTTTGTTTACATTTTTACTTAATCCATTCTATCGAATCTCTAAAAACGCTCAAAATAGTTTTTAATAAACTCTGATACCGTTTATAATAAACTATCAAAAAGTTTATTATAAACAGGAAATACGTTTATTAAGAACGCAGTCTTTAATTGTAAAAATAGAGAAACAGATTTCGCATGGTAGACGCCTATGAATAAGCCTGTTTACCCACACAGTAATATAAACGAACATATTCACATTTCAATCATTGGATATACACACTAAAATGTTTTCTTCAAATATATCATATCCACCAACTGCACACCATCCTCATACATCGGATGATCATAGTTGTCAGTAAAGAAATTCTTTATCCGGTGAGAAATCACAAAACCACAATGTTCATAGAAAGATCTAGAAGAAGGTACATCTCCTGTGCCCACCAACATTTCAGAGCACTTCCCCTGATAATATTCAAATAAAAACTCTATTAAACGTTTTCCGTACCCCTGTCGTTGGAAGAAAGGAACAGTAGCAATATTCTTGATTTCATAAACACCTTCCCCCTCACGTGTCACCACACAAAGAGCTTTCAGCCCGTCATCATAAAGAACAAACATATCACCGCGTTCCAAATATCGGTCAATCATACTTTCTTGTTCATCAGCCAAGAGTAACAAATCAAGGAATTCTTTTTTATCTGAAATAACTTTTTTTATCTCCATATTATCTAGTTTGCCATAAAGATATAAAAAACTAAAATACCATACTCTACTTTAACGAAACTTATCCTGATATTTGGAATAAATAGATTATCTTTGTCTAGGAAAATAGGAATATACAAATAATAGGAATCATGGAAAAAGAAAAAAAAATATCAGAAGAAAAAGAAGTCAAAGCCAAAGCGCAGAAACCGAAAAAAAAGAAAGTAAATAAGACATGGGAAGCATTTGGTAAACTAAAGGGAAGCCTTATAGTGAACGATCCTAAATTCTTACTATAAATGAGATATTTGATAGATACTAATATCTTTGTTTATGCAGTGATCGACAGAGACTCGTTAGATCGTGATGTAACAGCTATACTACAAGAGCCTGATACTGTACTTTATATGAGTGCAGAATCTGTTCGTGAATTGATTGTAGGATATCGAAATAAAGGTTTATGTTCCAAACGCTGGAAGTCAGTAGAAGCAATGGTCACTTCAATCGAAAAAGAGTTTTACATCAAAATACTTCCCCTGAAAAAAGAGCACATGCAGACTTATGCACGATTAGAAATTAATGAAGCACAAGGACATAAAGACCCTTCCGACCACGTTATCATCGCCCATGCCATTACCGAACATCTGCCACTTATCTCAAGCGACACCCGTTTTGAGTTTTATCGCACTCAAGGACTTGATTTGATATTCAATAAAAAATAAAGCACACGCTATACATGTATTTGTCTATGTTCTAAAATGGTATCCATATTCTCCAAGGCCCATTCCACCAGTCCTTCAATATGAGGAATCAATGTACCTCCTGTATCTGTCAAGCAATACTCCACGCGGGGAGGTACTTCAGCATACACTTTCCGTTCAACTAATCCATCTGATTCCAAAGTACGCAATGTAACAGTCAACATTCTTTGAGAGACATCTTCTATCGTTTTATGAATATCACTAAAACGCATAGTTCCATTTGCGTTCAGCGTAATAAGCACCAGCATCGACCACTTATCTCCCAAGCGGCTAAGCACATCTCTTATCGGACAATTCCCTGTCGGATGAAAGTTTTTCATTCTTTAACGTTTTGTATTTTATTGAGTTTCAGCAATAGTTACTTCTATGTAACTTCCTTATTTTCAAGTACGTTATTGCATTTCTCAAACAAGAAAGATACATTTGCATCACAAAAGTAATAAACTTACTAATAATAACTATTGTTTCATTTAAATAATTATGATTATGGCAAAGAAAGTTGCAGTTTTAGCTGTGAATCCGGTAAATGGTTGTGGACTATTCCAATATTTGGAAGCATTTTTCGAGAATGGCATTTCATATAAAGTATTTGCCGTATCGGATACGAAGGAGATTAAAACAAATTCAGGAATCAGCCTGACAGTGGATGATGTGATTGCTAATTTGAAGGGACACGAAGATGAGTTTGACGCACTCGTTTTCTCTTGTGGCGATGCAGTGCCTGTATTTCAGCAGAATGCCGATAAGCCTTATAATGTAGATTTGATGCAAGTCATTAAAACGTTCGGGGATAAAGGGAAAATTATGATTGGACATTGTGCCGGTGCAATGATGTTTGACTTTACCGGTATAACCAAAGGGAAAAAAGTAGCAGTTCACCCATTAGCCAAGCCAGCTATTCAAAACGGAACAGCTACCGATGAGAAATCAGAGATAGATGGTAACTTCTTCACCGCTCAAGATGAAAATACCATTTGGACAATGTTACCACATACAATTGAAGCATTAAAATAATGCCTACAGTGTAGATACAAAACAATAAATATAAACATTATAACATAAATCTACACATCCCAAGATGGAAAGGTATGTTCCTTTAAAAGAAACGATGCGTTTCTCGGTGTGCAACAAGTCGTTTCTTTTAAAGGAACGGCTTGTTGGTTTAAAAGGAAAAATGATAAACATACCACCCTAGTAATCAAACATTTACAGATCATCAAAACAATAACACAACTACACTCCCAACTTTAATAATTTTCAACAAACATACAACATCCATACACCCATAAAAAATATATCCTCTCTATCCTATTCTCTTTCCGTACTAAAATAAAGAAAAACGGAACATTATGAAAAAACAAAAACAGTATTCTTCATTCTTAAAAAGTCCGTATATTAGCAGCTTGAAGATTTGAAAGAGATGAACAGCATACTCATTTTGAGTTTATCTAACTAAAGATGCCTAAAACAATATGACCAGAGAGAAAGAAAATTACAATGCATTTTTACTTCATTTTTTAGAAAGGTTGAATGGCTGTGAATCTATTGAAAACAAAATCACAGAATCACTGACAGATATTTGCGAATACTACGGTTTTAAAAGAGGATTCATTTACCAAACTGATGGATTTCGCTACTTTTATCTAAAGGAAACTGTCGGAAATAGCGACAACATCCTGCGACAACGTTTTGAAATCAGCGAAATGACCAATCAACATGCTGCGCGTATAAATGGAAAGAACAAACCTTTTTATGCTTGCAGAAACCAAAATACTTCATGGAATGATGTAGACATCGTGGATTTTTATAAAGTCGACTCATTACTAATCCGGCAAATTCAAGACTCCGAAGGGAAAATTATCGGATTCATCGGATTTGGAGACAGAGAACATGCAATATCCTTCACCGACGAAGAACTTCAAGTGATTCATCTCATTTTAGGCTCCCTCTCCAAAGAAATAGCAGTGCGGGAATATAAAGAAAGAGAAGTGCGGGCAAGCAAGACATTAAGCAGCATCATGAATAATATGGGAGTTGACATTTATGTGAACTCTTTTGATTCTCATGATATGCTATATGCCAATGAATCTATGGCCGCTCCTTACGGAGGCATCGAACATTTTGAAGGAAAAAAATGCTGGCAGGCTCTTTATAAAGATAAAACCGGAGAATGTGAGTTTTGCCCTAAAAAACATTTGATTGATGAAAACGGACAACCTACCAAAGTCTACTCCTGGGACTACCAACGTCCGTTTGACAAATGTTGGTTCCGGGTATTCAGTGCAGCATTTGCCTGGATTGACGGACAGATAGCGCATGTTATAACCAGTGTCGATATCAACCATCAAAAAACGATTGAAGAAGAACTAAGAGTAGCCAAAGAAAAAGCAGAAAATCTGGACCGCTTAAAATCAGCCTTTCTCGCTAATATGAGTCACGAAATCCGTACTCCGTTAAATGCAATTGTTGGTTTTGCAAGTCTGTTGATTGAATCGGATGACAAAAAGGAACGTCAGGATTATGTTGACATTATGCAGGAAAACACGGAACTTCTTTTGCAGTTGATTTCCGATATTCTCGATTTATCGAAAATAGAAGCCGGAACACTCGACTTCACCATGGATCACCTGGATATCAAGAGCTTCTGCGAAGATATAATGCGCAATTATGATATAAAAGAAGATAAACCCGTACCCGTTTTGCTGGCTCCGGATTTACCTGAATATTATATTTACACAGACAAAAAGCGTTTAATGCAGGTGATTACCAATTTCATAAATAATGCTCTCAAATTTACGAATGAAGGGCAGATTATGTTGGAATATCGCCATAAAGCAGAAAGTAATGAGATAGAATTCGCTGTCACAGACACAGGTATGGGGATTGCGCCCGATAAAGTAGATCAGGTGTTCGACCGATTTGTAAAACTCAACTCTTTTTCAAAAGGCACGGGCTTAGGTCTCTCTATTTGCAGAAGTATCATCGAACATCTTGGCGGTACTATCGGTGCCGAATCCGAAATGGGAGTCGGCAGCCGTTTCTGGTTCACACATCCTTTGGAAAAAGCTAACTAAGAAGCTCGCCAATCAAGAGAAATAACACATCATTTTATTATAAAACGAAAATCAATAATTCAACCACACTTTGAAAGCAGCTATTTTATCCTTGCTGACTATAATTTTATCCTTGAAAGGAGGTAAGACGTGCACAACAGCCTTACCCAGAAAATACGGTTCGATACGCTGAATAGCATCTACGGAAACCAGTGTCTGACGATTGGTCCGGAAGAACATATCCGGGTCCAATTGTTCGCAAAGTTTATCCAACGCAAAATCCAAAACATATTCTTTATTATTTTTGGTGACCACAAAAGTGAGTTTATTCTCTGAATAGAAATAGGAAACATCACTCACTGCCAACGTGAAAAGTTTATTGCCGGAAGAAATAAGAAAACGGGTACGATATCTTTTGTTTTCTATTCCCGGAAGTCTTTGAATATCAGACAAGCTCTCCAACACTTCCAATAAACGGCTCTCCCGATTAAAATCATGAATATATTTTTCTGTCAGATTCTCGAAACGCTCAATAGTCTGCAATAAGCGTTCCTGATGAATCGGTTTCAGCAAATAATCAATGCTATTCACCGTAAAGGCACGAACAGCATATTCGTCGTAAGCAGTAGTAAAGACAATCATACTATCGGGCCGCGCCTGTTCAATCAACATAAAAGAATTGCCATCTGTCAATTGAATGTCCAGAAACAGGAGTTCCGGATGGGGATTTGTGCGAAACCATTCAACGGATTCTTCAATAGTACCGGGTAGGATCATCACCTCCCAATCCGGACGAAGTGACTGTATCATCTCATGTAACAAACGTGCTGCCGGCACTTCATCTTCTATAATAGCAACTTTTATCTTATTCATGGAAATAAGGGAGTTTTTACGATAAATTGATCCGTTTTGTTTTCTATCACAATATCCCGATTACAAAGGAGTTTGTAACGGGCAGAAAGATTTTTCAACCCCATCCCCGAGACTACTCCGCACTTTTTAGTTCGAATCGGATTACTAATTATCAAGGTGGGAGGTTCTTCTACACTACATAATTCAATAACCATCGGTTTTCTCGAATGAATCACATTGTGTTTAATCACATTCTCCACCAATAATTGAAGTGTCAAAGGTGGCATCTTCATCTCTTCACATTTATCTGAAATATAGTTGTGAACATGAATGCAATTACCTAATCGAACTTGATGAAGGAAGATATATGAATCAAGAAAACCTAGTTCATCCTTCAGCGTCACCAAGCGCTGTTTCTGACATTGAAGAATATAACGATATACATCGGAAAGATGTTGTGTGAACAATTCCGCATTTTTAGGATTATATCGGATTTCAGAAATCAATGTATTCAGACTATTGAACAAGAAATGCGGATTCAACTGATTTTGAAGAGCTGTATAGCGTGCGATATTATTTTCTTCTTGTAAAGTGGCCGCCTGCTTCTGTAATTTAAGCGAGTGTTGCATAGACCGGTTAGCAAGCAGTAAGCCTAAAATCACCAACTCCACCAGCCAGACTACTATCAATATACGCCACCCTCCGTTGGGAAAAACAAAAGGATGTGATGCACCAACCAAAAGCTTGGCAGTCACTAGCAGTCCATAATTGAGCAAAAAAAACATCACCATCACCATTGTATAAATAAGAATCAGTTTCCTGCGACGATAAATATTCACTGAATATTGATTGTCAACCCAGGTAGTCAGATGAATAGTAGAATACCCCAGTAAATTGAATGCGACAATGAAGAACAGAAACATCCCTAAAGAATATAACGCATCTGACACGTTATCAGAAAGTTCTACATAGTTGGCCAGTAAAAAGAAAGAAAATACGCCTAATCCTGAAAACAGCGTACTATATAGTATATGGTTTAGTTTTATATCCATAAGATTCTTTTTACACAAAGTTACTGCTTTTTACCGATAATCATAACTATGAAGTGCTTTTATTAATTCCGAATAATAGCCTTGTGCGGATGCTTTCGCTTCTACATAGTTCACTTGCGAAGTTTGCCGGTAAGTTTGCGCATCAATCACTTCCACTACAGAAACTTTGCCCTCATTATAACGTTCCACCACTTTTGCTTCATTTTCTTCTGCTTTGGCAAGCGAACTTCCACTCAAGCGCACCCGCTCGATAGCCCGTAACAAGGCTTTACGTGCCACGCTAATTTCCAATTCCACTTGGTCTACTATCTTGTTCAGGTTATCTTCCGCCATCCCTACTCGAAAGGAAGCAGCCCGCTTCTCGCTTTTTCGTTTTCCCCATTCAAAAATAGGCACGGACACTTTTGCATAAACAGCATAATTCGGATCTAAATCTTTCCGGAAGTTGTATCCGGGAGACGAATAACTCCCGTCTATTCCTACATAAAATTGAGGTTTAAATCGCGAATCATTTAGTTTCTTTGTACTTTCAGCAATACGAATCCTGTCATAAGCCATTTGAATTTCAGGACGATCCATACCGGTAGATACCCAGATAGAATCATCGACCACTACCAGCGGTATCTGTTCATCCAGTTCCGTAAAGTGCTCCAGATCAACACCAATGATAGAATTTAATGCCATCCGTCCCGTTTCTAAATTACTCTGTGCCTGAAGCAACTGATATTCTGCTTCGTTCAGTTTTACTTCCGCCATCAATAAATCTTGTGGATCAGCAAAACCTACCTCTACCCTCTCTTTAATTGTCTTAACCAAAGAGGCTATCGAATTACGGAAATCTTCAGCTACATCGACTATTTCCCGACGAGCTACGGCACTCCAATATTGAACATCCGTTTGATAACAAACAGCATCATTCAGCACTTTCGCCTGATTACCTGCTAAAGATTGTTGATGTTGCGCCATACGGATAGACTCCAGCACATGCCCTCCCGTATATACCGGCTGAAGAATGGAAAGAGAAGCTCCATACTTTAACTGCTGTCCTTCCACAGTCTTCGATAATCCCAAGGAAGGCACATCCAAAGACAATTCCAATGGGTTTCCGGTATACTGGAAGTTGGCTGCACCGGAAAGTTTTGGTTTCAAATCCGCACGTGCTGATTTTTCTACTTCCACACTGGCAGCAATATTCTTTTCGGCTGCTTTCAAATCATGATTATAATCTAATGCCATCGTCCGATATTTTTCCAACAATACGCTTTGTTGCCCTGAAACCGGCAAAGCCCCAAAAGCGAAACAACTGAACAACAGGCTGAATATCTTTTTTTTCATCTTTATTTTCCTTTTACTTTATAGAACATAGAATATAAGGCAGGCGTAACGAACAGCGTCAACCCCGTAGCAAAAGTCAGTCCGAAAATAATGGTGGCGGCCATACCTCCAAAAGCAACATCAAACAATAGAGGTACCATACCGAAAATAGTAGTGGTGGCCGCCATCAAGACCGGTCGGGTTCTGGAGACGGTAGCTTCAATGATAGAAGTATATAAATCAATGCCGCTTCGGTGCTGGACATTAATCTCATCAATCAGTACAATTACATTCTTTATAATCATCCCGAGTAATCCCAGCCAACCTGCTATAGGGAAGAATCCAAAATCGAATCCCGTCAGCAACATTCCGACTGCAATTCCTATCAGCGACAAAGGCAAAATGCAAATAATAATCACCGGTTCACGGAAATTGCCAAACAGCGCTACCAAAATAACCACCAGCGCAAGAAATGCCAGCGGAAAATATTTAGCGATAGCCTGCATCGCTTCACCCTGATCCTTATATTGAGCATCCCAAAAGAAAGTATATCCTTCCGGAAGCTGAATTTCTTCAATCTCTTTCCGTATCTCACCATGCACTTCCGCCATAGTGTGCCCTGGTTTCACACCACACATAGCTGCCATAGACAGTTGACGATTGTAGGTCCTTATTTGCGGAAACTCCCATGTTGTTTCTATTTTTTCGGTCACTTGCGAAAGCGGAGCCGACTTCTCGCCGTTCCAACTCGAAAAATCTCCTAACGTATTAGCATCCGTAATATCTACATATCCCGATTTCAACAGTACAGGAACTTTCTTTTCATCGTCCCGATAAATGCCGACAGGCCATCCGTCATTAATAGATTTGACAGACTCCATCATGGAAGCTTTCGTAATTCCCAATGCTCCGGCCTTTACCGGATCATACACCGGACGAATCACCATCGACATATTCCCCCACTCATTGCGGGCATCTGCAACTTTAGGATTTCGTCGCATAACCTCAATGGCCTGACCAACCAACGAATCGAGTACAGCTGGGTCCGGTCCCAAGAAACGGGCTTCAATAACTGCTTCCGTCAGCGGACTCAACTCAAACTTATTCACTTTTATCAAAGGATCAGGATATTTCAACGAAATGGAATCCTGTAAGCGGGCATGTAACTGGCGAGACAGCTTTGATGTCTTACACTTCACTAATATTTGTGCATAATTAGATTGAGGTCCAAAAGAAACATTCGACAGATAATAGCGTGGCGGAGTTCTTCCAACATAAGTTGATACCATCTCCGTCTCCGATTGCTCCCGGATATATGTTGCCATTTCCATTGCCTGCCGATCGGTCTCGTCAATCTGTGTTCCTTCGGGCAGCCACATATCCAAAGTGAAATATTGCTTGTCCAATGCAGGAACAAATACTTTCGGAATAAACTTGAAACTCCAGGCTGACAACACTAGCATCACAACCATACAGCCGATTGTTGCATACCGATAACGAATCACCCATCTCAATGCACCGCGAAACTTGTCGTAATATTTACCTGCAAAAAGAGCAGCCTTAAGTTCGTTGGGTCTAGGCCGACGAACAAACTCCTGAATGAAAAAAGGAGTCTGCGTCAGCGCAAAGACCCAACTGAACATCAGCGAAACACCGATAACTACAACTAAGGATGACAGTAATTCGCCGGTGATATGTGGCGAATAATATATAGGTAAAAAAGTTAGAATCGCAATGATAGTTGCCGCTAACAGTGGCAACGCAGTTGAAGAGCAAGCCCGCATAATAGCCACTCGTTTACGCATGCCCCGCTGCATATTGACTAATGCTGAATCGGACACAACAATCGCATTATCCACCAACATTCCCATAGCAATAATAATGGCAGCCAGCGACATACGCTGCAAAGCTATTCCTTGCGTCAACATCACAATCAACGTTGCAAAAATAGAGAATACCAAGCCACTGCCTATCAGAATTCCATTTTTGAATCCGATAAAAAATAACAGGATAGCGACGACCGTCACCACAGAGATAATCAGATTCAGGATAAACCCTTGATTTGCCACTGCCGATTCATAACCTTGATCATAAATCGTCTGCAACTCAAATCCGTCAGGCATTGTTTCTGCAAACTGTTCAATCTTATCCTTCACAGCTTCTGCCATATCTACCACATTTCCTGTCGGTACAGTAGATATGGCAATGCCTACCGCAGGATTTCCATCAATACGCATTTTATTACTGGAAGGCGACTGATAACTTTCTTTGATCTCCGCAATATCTGCCAACCGGAAATGTTCTCCCGTACGCGATACGATTGTCATATTCCTTATATCATCCAAAGAATAGAAATTTCCGGTTGATTCAATCCGTATCCTGTTCACACCGGCATCAATTCCTCCGGCATCTACAACTCTGTTTTGCGCATCAAAAGCCCGGGAGATATCCATTGTAGTAATCCCGCTTTGTGCCATAACGGAAGGAGTGAGTATCACATCAATCGTCGGGGGTTGTACTCCATAAATCTCGATCTTTGCTACATCCTTTACTTTAAGCAACTCATTTTTAATAAGTTTAGCCTGATCTTCCAATTCACGATAAGAATATCCTTCCCCAGTCAGTCCATAGAAAACACCGAGCACATCACCAAAATCATCATTCACAACAGACGGTCCCGCTCCTGCCGGCAGTTTCGACTGTACGTCGTTCACCTTCCGCCGAAGTTTATCCCACAGTTGCTGCATTTCGTCCGCACGAATTTCCTTTTTCACATAAACCGTTATCTTGGAAAGCCCTGCCCTGTTTTCAGTTTTCAGATAATACAATTCACCCAAAGACTGTATTGATTCTTCCAATACATCAGCCACCTGCGACTGCACTTCAGAGGGAGAAGCACCCGAATAAGGAGTCAACACCAATGCCTGTTTTATAGTAAATGGAGCATCTTCCAGTTTACCCATCTTGACATAAGCAAGCAGTCCTCCTCCCAGCACCAATATCAACAGCAGAATAGTCACCGACCGTTTCTGCAAGAAATACTTTATAAATTTCATACGTTCAAACTTACTTTTGAGCAGTGATGGAAATCTCTTGTTGCTGTGATATGACATCTACCGACATACCTTCCGAAAGGAAACGCAGTTTGCTGACAGCAATCATTTCTCCCACCTGCAATCCACTTTTCACTTCGACCTTTCCATTCGGAAGCAATGCTCCCATAACAATTTTCCGTTTCGAAACTTTCCCCGTGCTCTTGTCCACAGCCCACACATAATCGCTATCAACAGGACGATGGTTAAGAGCCGTCTGCGGTATAACAATCATGGACGCCAGAGATGAAGACGGAGAGTCGAACTGTACTTTTCCGGACATTCCTGCCGGCCATTTGCTCTCTTTATTCGGCAATAAAGCCGTCATCAGAAAAGAAAGGTTATTTCGGGTCGTACTTTTGGATATTTCTACGACTTTTGCCGGATATATGGTATCCGGACAAGCATCAAACCGAATCCCAACCTCTTTGATTCTATCGGCTTGAAGCGCAATATCCTGTGTGACAAATGCTTCTATCTTCAATTGAGTGATATCAATAAAGGAAATAACAGGTTGGGTTGCTTTCACATCCTGATATTTTTCAATATATACTTCTCCGACATATCCGGCAAAAGGTGCAATCAACTTTGTATCATATAATTCATTCGTTGCTGTTTCAAAAGCTGTTTTGGCAGAAGTATAATCCGCACATGCCTTTTCATAAGCACTGGCTGATAAATTACTTTTCTCATACAACACTTTTGTTCGTTCAAATTCCGCCTTCGCCTGATTATAAATAGCCTCTGCCTGCTCTTTGCGAATACGAAAATCACGAGAGTCTATTTCAGCAATAATATCTCCACGATGATAAAAGTTTCCGGCATATACTTCAAAACGGTCAATGGGTCCACCTACCCGAAAAGAAAGTTCCGTTTCTTTGAATGGTTTCGAGATAAACGAAAATTCACGCTCTGCAGAAGGACGCGATATTTCTACTTCCGCCACTTTAATTCGTACCGGCTCATCCGTTTTCTTTTCTCCTGCGTCACATGACACAAGCAGACAGCTAAAGAACATGTACATTGAAAATTTAGTCGTTGTCATTCTATCCTTAATTAGTTATATTATCAACGACGCGAAAATAATGGAAAAAGGAAAAAACGTTCGTCTTTAAATTTCTGAAGCCGAAAAAGAGGGGACTCAAACGGAAAAAGAAAAGATGAAAATTTGATCCTTTTATACGACTTATGTGTTTCCTCCTTATTATCTTTGCAGCTCAAATAAATAGTACTATTTTCACTTATGACTGAAGAAAAAATACATAAAGACCGTTCCGGTAGTTGGTGGGCATTAAGCCCGTTACTCGTATTCCTTTGCCTCTATCTGGTAACTTCCATCCTCGTCAACGACTTTTATAAAGTACCTATCACAGTGGCTTTCCTCGTCTCTTCCTGTTATGCCATCGCCATTACACGCGGTTTGAAACTGGACCAGCGTATCTATCAATTCTCGGTAGGAGCCGCCAATAAGAATATCCTCCTGATGATATGGATATTCATCCTTGCCGGAGCTTTTGCCCAAAGCGCAAAGCAAATGGGTGCAATTGATGCCACCGTCAATCTGACACTGCATATTCTTCCTGACAATTTATTGCTGACAGGTATCTTTATTGCCGCCTGTTTCATCTCTTTATCCATCGGAACCAGTGTGGGAACTATTGTCGCCCTTACTCCCGTTGCCGTAGGACTGGCAGAAAAAACAGAAATAGCTCTCCCCTTTATGGTAGCCGTCGTAGTAGGCGGTTCTTTTTTCGGAGACAACTTATCTTTTATCTCCGACACCACCATCGCTTCGACAAAAACCCAGGAATGTGTAATGCGCGATAAATTCCGTGTAAATTCTATGATTGTCGTCCCGGCAGCCATCATTGTGTTGGGAATTTACATATTTCAGGGACTATCCATTACAGCCCCCACCCAAACACAGACCATTGAATGGATCAAAGTTATACCTTATATAATAGTATTAGGAACAGCTATTGCCGGAATGAACGTGATGCTCGTACTCATAATAGGTATATTGACAAGTGGCATCATTGGCATCGCGACCGGCAGCTTCGGGATCTTCGACTGGTTTGGTGCCATGGGAACAGGAATTACAGGAATGGGAGAACTGATTATTATCACTCTGCTGGCCGGAGGGATGCTCGAAACAATCCGTTATAACGGCGGTATCGATTTCATTATCCGAAAACTCACCCGCCACGTCAATGGTAAAAGAGGAGCCGAACTAAGCATCGCAGCCCTGGTAAGTATCGCCAACTTATGTACTGCCAACAACACGATTGCCATTATCACAACAGGACCGATTGCCAAAGATATTGCCGTGAAATTCCATCTCGACCGAAGAAAAACAGCCAGTATCCTCGATACTTTCTCCTGCCTGATACAAGGGATTATTCCATACGGAGCACAGATGCTGATTGCAGCGGGACTTGCCAGCATCTCCCCCATCAGTATCATCGGCAATCTCTATTATCCGTTTACAATGGGAGCATGCGCCTTACTAGCAATCTTGTTCCGCTATCCGAAACGGTATTCGTAAAAAAGATGCGAAATGTTTGTCAATCAAAAGAAAAGCCGTATCTTTGTGCCCGCTATTACGAGATAATAGCATAATTCAAATCAATCATTAAAAACAATTATTTAAAATGGCAACTAGAATCAGATTGCAAAGACACGGACGTAAAAGTTACGCGTTCTATTCAATTGTAATTGCAGACAGCAGAGCACCACGTGATGGTAAATTTATTGAGAAGATTGGTACTTACAACCCTAACACCAATCCTGCTACAGTAGATTTGAATTTCGACGCTGCATTGGCATGGGTACTGAAAGGTGCACAACCAAGTGACACTGTACGTAACATCCTTTCTCGTGAAGGAGTTTACATGAAGAAACATCTTCTGGGCGGTGTAGCAAAAGGCGCATTCGGAGAAGCAGAAGCAGAAGCTAAATTCGAAGCTTGGAAAAACAACAAACAGTCAGGTTTGGCTACTTTGAAAGCTAAACAAGACGAAGCTAAGAAAGCTGAAGCTAAAGCACGTCTGGAAGCAGAAAAGAAAATCAACGAAGTGAAAGCAAAAGCACTCGCTGAAAAGAAAGCTGCTGAAGCTGCTGAAAAAGCTGCTGCTGAAGCACCTGCAGAAGAAGCTGCCACAGCTCCGGCTGAAGAAGCTCCTGCAACAGAAGCTGCTGCTGAATAAATTTCAGCAGATTCCGAACAAGAAATTAGGAAAAAGCAATAAATCCTCTCCGGTCCGCCGGAGGGGATTTTTTTATTACTTTCTGCTATAAAACATATCAAATTATTTATTCCGTTCAGAATAAAATGCCTTTCTTTGCATCAGCATAGTTCAGCATAGTATTACTTATTTTTCGAATATGAAACGAACTGATAAAAAGGCAACATTCGGACAACAGGCAAGCAAGGTTACGCAACTAGCGGACGCACTTAGCCAGGCGATTTCCAGGAAAGAATTTCTTGAAGGAGATTCTTTGCCTTCCATCAATCAGTTAAGCGCTCAATACGGAGTATCACGTGATACGGTTTTCAAAGCTTTCCTTGATTTACGCGAACGAGGACTGATCGACTCCACTCCCGGCAAGGGCTATTATGTGACGAGCCAGGTGACCAATGTTTTATTGCTGCTCGACCAATATACTCCTTTCAAAGAAGCTTTATACAATAGTTTCGTCAGACATCTGCCTATTAACTATAAGGTAGACTTATTGTTTCATCAATACAACGAACGGTTGTTCAATACAATCCTCCGGGAATCCATCGGGAAATACAACAAATATATCGTGATGAATTTCGATAACGAGAAATTCAGCACTGTTCTCAATAAAATTAATCCTTCAAGATTATTACTTCTCGATTTCGGCAAATTTGAAAAAGAAAAGTATTCATATATCTGCCAGGATTTTGATGAATCTTTCTTTCAGGCATTGAATCAGCTCAAGGAAAAGTTGAAGAATTATCGCCAGCTCGTTTTTCTGTTTCCAAAAAGCTTGAAGCACCCCCAAAGCAGTAAGGTGTATTTTACCCGTTTCTGCCAGGAACAGGGATTTCTCTGTGAAATACAGGAGGATATTGAGAACCTGATTGTACGTAAGGGAGTTGCCTATATCGCCATCAAACAACAAGACGTAGTAAAGGTGGTGAAACAAGGAAGATTGGAAGGGCTGAAATGCGGAAAAGATTTTGGCCTGTTGGCTTACAATGATATTCCTTCCTATGAAGTGATTGACGAAGGAATAACCTCATTGAGTATTGATTGGGAAATGATGGGAAATGAAGCGGCCAATTTTGTTCTCAATAATGTACCGGTGCAGAAGTTCTTGCCGACGGAAGTAAGACTTCGAAAGTCGCTTTAATTTTTTTTGCGAATACATCAGCACAGTTCAGCACAGATATTAATTAATCCTTTAATAGATAGAAACCATGAAAAAGTATCCAAAAATCGGGATTCGTCCCACAATCGATGGTCGCCAGGGTGGCGTTCGCGAAAGCCTTGAAGAGAAAACAATGAATTTGGCAAAAGCAGTAGCCGAGTTAATCAGCAGCAACCTGAAAAACGGTGATGGCAGTCCGGTGGAATGTGTTATAGCCGATAGCACGATCGGACGCGTAGCCGAAAGTGCCGCTTGTGCGGAAAAGTTTGAAAGAGAAGGGGTCGGTTCTACCATTACTGTTACTTCCTGCTGGTGCTACGGTGCAGAAACGATGGATATGAACCCACATTATCCGAAAGCTGTCTGGGGATTCAACGGTACAGAACGTCCGGGAGCTGTATACCTTGCTGCCGTACTTGCCGGACACGCACAAAAAGGCCTTCCCGCATTCGGTATCTACGGACGCGACGTTCAAGATTTGGACGACAACACAATCCCTGAAGATGTATCAGAAAAGATTCTTCGCTTTGCACGTGCCGCACAGGCAGTAGCTACGATGAGAGGCAAATCTTACCTGTCAATGGGTAGTGTATCTATGGGTATCGCCGGTTCTATCGTTAATCCTGATTTCTTCCAAGAGTATTTGGGAATGCGTAATGAGTCAATAGACCTCACAGAAATCATCCGTCGAATGGACGAAGGCATCTATGACCACGAAGAATACGCCAAAGCCATGGCCTGGACTGAAAAAAATTGCAAGACAAACGAAGGTGAAGACTTCAAGAACCGTCCTGAAAAACGTAAAACCCGTGAACAGAAAGATGCTGATTGGGAATTCATTGTAAAGATGACGATTATCATGCGCGACTTGATGACCGGAAATCCCAAATTGAAAGAAATGGGATTCAAGGAAGAAGCCTTGGGACACAATGCCATTGCAGCCGGTTTCCAGGGACAACGCCAATGGACAGACTTCTATCCTAACGGTGACTATCCGGAAGCTCTGCTCAATACTTCTTTTGACTGGAACGGTATCCGTGAAGCATTTGTCGTAGCTACCGAGAACGATGCCTGCAACGGCGTAGCTATGCTGTTCGGACATTTATTGACCAACCGTGCCCAAATATTCTCCGACGTACGTACTTACTGGAGTCCTGAAGCCGTGAAACGTGTAACCGGCAAAGAATTGAGCGGATTGGCAGCAAATGGTATCATTCATCTTATCAATTCCGGCGCAACAACTCTCGACGGTTCCGGTCAATCATTAGACGCGGCAGGCAATCCGGTTATGAAAGAACCATGGAACCTGACGGATGCTGATGTAGAAAACTGCCTGAAAGCAACTACCTGGTATCCGGCAGACCGTGACTACTTCCGTGGCGGCGGTTTCTCTTCCAACTTCCTGTCAAAAGGTGGTATGCCCGTAACCATGATGCGCCTCAACCTGATTAAAGGCTTAGGCCCTGTCTTGCAAATCGCAGAAGGATGGACAGTGGAAATTGATCCGGAAATCCACCAGAAACTCAATATGCGTACAGACCCGACATGGCCTACCACTTGGTTTGTACCCCGTCTGTGTGAAAAACCAGCTTTCAAAGATGTATATTCAGTAATGAATAACTGGGGAGCCAATCATGGAGCCATCAGCTATGGACACATCGGTCAGGACTTAATCACTCTTGCTTCCATGCTCCGCATCCCGGTATGCATGCACAATGTAGAAGACAACGAAATATTCCGTCCGGCAGCCTGGAACGCCTTCGGCATGGATAAAGAAGGATCAGATTACAGAGCTTGCGCAACTTACGGTCCTATCTACAAATAATATTAATTTAGGCACGAATTCCACGGATTACGCTATTGCTTTATGCAAAGCATATTTCTAAAAACCGTGAAATCCGTGTAATCCGTGCCTAAAATGAATTTACTTATCAATTAATAATTTACCTTTGCAATTATGATTACCAACGAACATATCGAACAGTTCATCCAACAAGCACACCGTTACGGGGATGCAAAGTTAATGCTTTGCAGCAGCGGTAACCTTTCCTGGAGAATCGGCGAAGAAGCATTGATTTCCGGTACGGGTTCCTGGGTTCCCACACTTGGCAAAGAAAAAGTATCTATCTGCCATATTGCCAGTGGCACTCCTACCAATGGTGTAAAACCTTCTATGGAAAGTACATTCCATTTAGGGATTCTCCGCGAACGTCCGGACGTCAATGTCGTTCTCCACTTTCAATCGGAATATGCCACGGCTGTCTCCTGCATGAAGAACAAACCGACAAACTTCAATGTAACAGCAGAAATTCCCTGTCATGTAGGTTCGGAAATACCTGTGATTCCGTATTATCGTCCCGGCTCACCGGAACTGGCAAAAGCTGTGGTAGAAGCCATGTTAAAGCATAACTCGGTTTTACTAACCAACCACGGGCAAGTGGTATGCGGAAAAGACTTCGACCAAGTATACGAACGGGCCACCTTCTTTGAAATGGTTTGCCGCATCATCGTTCAATCCGGCGGTGATTATTCAGTACTCACACCGGCAGAAATTGAAGACCTGGAAATCTACGTATTAGGAAAGAAAACCAACTAATATCCGGGCAATATACCATGAAAGATACCATCAAACACACTTATTTAGCAGCAGACTTCGGAGGCGGAAGTGGACGGATTATCGCTGGCTTCCTTCACCATGGCAAACTGGAGTTGGAAGAGGTATACCGCTTCTCCAACCGGCAGGTCAAACTAGGAAATCATATCTACTGGGATTTCCCGGCACTGTTCGAAGATATGAAGACCGGACTGAAACTGGCTGCACAAAAAGGATATGCCGTAAAAAGTATTGGTATTGACACCTGGGGAGTGGATTTCGGACTGATTGACAAACATGGAAATCTGTTAGGAAATCCAGTCTGTTACCGGGACGCAAGAACAGAAGGAATACCGGAAGAAGTATTCAAGCTACTGGATGAACGCCAACACTATGCCGACACCGGTATTCAGGTGATGGCTATCAATACACTGTTTCAACTTTACAGCATGAAACAGCATCAAGATGCGCAGTTGGAAGTTGCCCGGCAACTGTTATTCATGCCCGACCTCTTCAGCTATTTCCTGACAGGAGTAGCCAATAATGAATATTGCATTGCCTCCACCTCCGAATTACTCGATGCCCAATCGCGGAACTGGTCACTGGATACCATACGCGCCTTAGGTCTTCCCGAACATCTGTTCGGTGAGATTATTCTCCCCGGAACAATCAGGGGGACTCTGAAAGAGGATATTGCCCGCGAAACGGGACTGGGTACCGTAGACGTTATTGCTGTCGGCTCACACGACACAGCCAGTGCCGTCGCCGCTGTTCCTGCCGTAGAAAATCCTATCGCTTTCCTTAGTTCCGGCACTTGGTCACTACTGGGAGTGGAAGTGGATGAACCCATATTGACGGAAGAAGCAAGAAAAGCTCAATTCACCAATGAAGGAGGCGTAGACGGCAAAATCCGTTTCCTACAGAATATAACAGGATTATGGATTTTGCAACGCTTGATGAGTGAATGGAAAGCATGTGGTGAAGAACAAGATTATGATATAATCATCCCGCAAGCTGCCGAAGCACAGATTGCAACCATTATCCCTGTGGATGACGCAACATTCATGAATCCGGAAAATATGGAAAACGCTCTTATTCATTATTGTCGGCATCATGCTTTGCAAGTGCCGAAAAACAAAGCAGAAACCGTGCGATGTGTACTCCAGTCATTAGCTTTCAAATATCGGCAGGCGGTGGAACAGCTCAACCATTGTCTCCCCTCTCCGATCCGTCAGCTAAACATCATCGGCGGAGGATCACAAAACCAATTACTCAACCAACTGACAGCTGACGAACTCGGTATTCCCGTTTATGCAGGTCCGGTAGAAGCTACTGCAATGGGAAACATTCTGACACAGGCTATGGCAAAAGGAGAAATAGCCGATCTCCGTGAATTGAGAGAGATTGTAACTCGTAGCGTTACACCACAAGTATATTACCCTAAAAAATAAAAATATATGGAAACACCCAAAACCGGTTATCAGGTTCAATCTTATGACGTTCCCGTCAAACGATATTGCCAAACCCTCGATTTACGCGATTCTCCAGAACTGATCGCTGAATATCGGAAAAGACATAGCCAGGCGGAAGCATGGTCCGAAATCCTAGCCGGGATCCGGGAAGTCGGTATTCTGGAAATGGAAATTTATATCTTGGGAACACGACTGTTTATGATTGTCGAAACTCCCCTTGATTTTGACTGGGACACAGCAATGGAACGCCTGAACACGCTTCCCCGCCAACAGGAGTGGGAAGAATATATGGCCATCTTCCAACAAGCCGCTCCCGGAATGAGTTCCACAGAGAAATGGAAACCGATGGAGAGAATGTTCCATTTATATAACACTTAAAAAATACCAGAAACAACCATGAAACACCCCAAACAGTCCATCCTCTCGAAAGATGGCATCAGTTATCTTATACCTTTTGTTCTCATTACCTCATGTTTTGCATTATGGGGATTTGCCAATGATATTACCAATCCGATGGTAAAGGCATTCTCCAAGATTTTCCGGATGAGTGCCACCGACGGAGCATTGGTACAGGTTGCCTTCTATGGAGGGTACTTTGCAATGGCTTTCCCGGCTGCCATATTCATCCGCAAATATTCCTACAAAGCCGGTGTTTTGTTAGGACTGGGAATGTATGCTTTCGGAGCATTCTTATTCTTTCCTGCTAAAATGACGGGAGAATATTATCCGTTTTTGATTGCCTATTTCATCCTGACCTGCGGATTGTCCTTCCTCGAGACAAGCTGTAACCCGTATATTCTTTCTATGGGAACAGAAGAAACAGCTACCCGGCGTTTGAACCTTGCACAGTCTTTCAATCCGATGGGGTCACTTCTCGGAATGTATGTAGCCATGCAGTTCATTCAAGCGAAGCTACATCCGATGTGTACCGAAGACCGTGCATTACTTAACGACAGTGAATTTCAAGCAATTAAAGAAAGTGACCTTAGCGTCCTGATTGCTCCTTATCTCATTATCGGACTTATCATTGTAGCTATGTTACTTCTGATACGATTCGTCAAGATGCCGAAAAATGGAGATCAGAATCATAGAATAGATTTCTTTCCTACACTGAAACGCATTTTCACCCAAACACGTTATCGTGAAGGGGTAATTGCTCAATTCTTCTATGTAGGCGCGCAAATTATGTGCTGGACTTTCATCATTCAATATGGAACACGCTTGTTCATGTCACAAGGTATGGACGAGAAAAGTGCGGAAGTGCTATCACAACAATATAATATCATAGCAATGGTGATATTTTGTATCAGCCGTTTCATTTGCACATTCATTCTGCGCTATCTCAATGCTGGTAAATTGCTGATGATCCTCGCTATCTTCGGAGGTATTTTCACTTTAGGCGTAATCTTCCTTCAAAATATCTTCGGAATGTATTGCCTTGTAGCAGTATCGGCTTGCATGTCATTGATGTTCCCTACCATCTACGGTATTGCCTTGAAAGGCATGGGAGATGATGCTAAGTTTGGAGCTGCAGGCCTTATTATGGCTATCTTGGGAGGCTCTGTTCTTCCACCGCTACAGGCAAGTATCATTGACCTGAAACAAATCGCCTGGTTGCCGGCTGTCAATGTTTCATTCATTCTACCCTTCATCTGCTTCCTTGTAATCATCGGATATGGTTACCGTACAGTGAAAAGAAACTGGTAAAAAACAAACTTAAAAATAGTGACGCTATCCCATCATGATACCGTCACCATCCCACTCATATAGTGACGCTATCCTTGGCGGATAGCGTCACTATTTTTTGTCCTCTTATTCAAGATAATATCGATATTCTTTCGCAAGAAAAAAGCATCCCACTTATAGAAAAATGGTACACCTCTTTCACTCATTTGTCACCTCACAACAACACAATCCTAACAAACCATAATTATACTCCACCATTTATCTTCATAAACACACCAAACAACAACAAACCGTCATCCAATATTCATAACATCATCCACTTGTTACAACTTATCATTATTTTTACCTCGCAGGAGTAAATTATACTTCCTTTCTATCTACATATGAGAAAATATAAAATGATACTTATCGGAACATTTATCGATAGTACCGAATACGCTACACGTTCTCCCCCACCAGTATTTTCATACGGTTAATAAAAACATTCAATAAACAAGAAATAGATTTATTCATTATTGTTACTTGGAAAAAAATCACCATTTCTCAAAGAATGATTCAAACTGCCAGTATTCAAGCTCTTTATATAGACTTCACTTTCAACTATTAGCCCTCAAAATATAAATAATTATGAGTTTGTATTTTGAGTTTATGAATATATAACTATAAGATCATAGTTACAGTGAGTTTCCTCTTTTATCCCATACCAAGGAAATTGGTGCATTTCATCTAAGTGGCTCTTATTAAAAACAAATTAATATGAAATACTCAATAACAACATTGCCTATCATCCCCGTTATCATAACTATACCTCTCATTTATCAGTTGAACATTATTTCATTGCTTATAGCAGGAGGAGTTTCTATTTATTGGATTTTGCATCATTTCATCTTTATACAAAAAGAAAAGAATCTTTTAAGAGAAGGAATTCAATATTTTATGGACTCGTTCGGGAATATTCGTACCCCAATCGCATTGATCCATTCTCCTTTGAAAACTGCATACAATGACAACTGTCCCGAAAATACCAAACGAGAGTTATTATTGGCAATCCGGAACATTGATTGCCTCAACGAACATTTGGCAAAACTAATGAACTTGAAAGAGTTATTTACTCATTCCGGAAGGATGGATATTGCAGAATATGAATTGGGAAAGTTTATCAGAAACAAAGCCGACTTTCTAAGAGATCATGCCACGAATAATCAGATAAAACTGGAAGTGAAGACAGAATTCAAGTATGCCAGTGCCTGGTTCGACCCAGGCAAAATTTCTCCCATCATTGACAAATTCATAAGAAACGCCATAGATCACGCCGAACAAAAGCAAACAATTATTTTGGTTATCTCTACAAATCCGCAAAACTGGCAAATCAAAATAACCGATTTTGAGAGTAGAAGATTAACCCAGTGTTACAAATGTAAAAAGCGCCAGTTGCTCAAACGAAAAGAAGAACTTGAATATAATTTTGCTAAAAGTGTGTTTTGCAAGAAACTGATAAGACTGTGTAACGGTAAAATTCTCATTAATCATTCCCAACACAGTATTTTATTAAGATTTCCATTGAAATATACGCATAAAAGTATGTCGGAATATACTCCCATACAGATCACAACCAATCAGGAAGAAAAAAAGATTGACTCTATATTCTGCAAAGAGACTCATAAAAGAAAGTCTGTCAAACCCACTGTACTCCTTGCTGACAGCAATGCGGACTTCAGAGCTTATCTGGAAACACGCTTATCCGAAAATTTTATTGTAAAAAGCTTCAGCAACGGTTCGGAGGCTCTGACATACATCAGAGAAGAATATCCGGACATCGTGATTTGTGACATGATGCTACATGGAATGTACGGAAACGAGCTTTCATCCAGACTGAAAACATCCGGAGAAACCTCCATTATACCCATTATTCTTTATGGATCATATCCGGATAGCAGACTACACAACACAAGAGAGAACTCTTTGGCCGATGTCTTTTTACATACCCCTTTTCATATAGAAGACTTAAAAATAGAAATGAACGTTCTAATCAAAAACAGTCGTTTCCTTAGAAAATCATTCCTGCAAAAAATATTCGGGGAACAATTCTTAAAGGTAAAAGAAAGCGAAGCTCTGAATGAAAATAATTACAGATTCATCAACCGTGTGAAAGATTACATTCTAAAAAATATAGACCAGGAAAACCTGACTATTGACGAAGTCGCATCCGAACTATATATGAGCAGAACCACATTCTTTAATAAATGGAAATCGCTGACAGGAGAAGCGCCTAAATATTTTATATACCGAGTTCGCATGGAAAAAGCCCGTGAACTGCTGGAAAGTGGAAAATATTCTGTAAATGTGGTTCCGGAACTGATCGGATTGAGGAATCTGAAAAACTTCCGCAACAAATACAAAGAATATTTTGGAATAACGCCCAGTGAATCTATTACGAAAAAACAATAATATACAAAGTTGGCTATTTGCTTAAAGGTCACATTCATCGAAACCTTTGCAACAGCATTCTTGCAAAAAAAAATATTCTGTTTTTTATTTCCTTGTGCAGTATTTTACAATTACCGGCATTTACCCTATGTACGTACACCTTAATTTTGAAAATTAATAATCTAATTTTAAACAGTATGAAAACTTTAACTGAAATAAAAAAAGTTCGTTGTTTTAATCGCTTAGTTTTATTTGTAGTGGCGTTGGGCCTGATAACCACTTTTACAGCATGTAGCAATGATGATGATTCAGACATTCCCGTATACTCCCTTAAAGATGTAGATGGCAACTATTCCGGTACTATGTTGACAGAGTCCGATCCGTCCGTTAATCCACAGACTAATTCCCCAAAAGAAGAACAGCCGGAAGGAGCCCCCGTTACCGCTGAAGTAAAAGACAATCAAGTCATGATTAAGAAACTCCCGGTAAACGATCTCATCAAAAGTATCGTTGGTGAAGAAGCTGCCGGAATTATCATCGAAAACCTGGGCGATATCAATTACAACATTCCTTATACAGCTGCCTTTAATGATGACAATAAAGGCTCCATTCTACTTCAATTAAAACCTGAACCTTTGGAAATAAAATATACTATCTCGACTCAAGCACAAGCAGACGGAGAAGAAGCTCCTCAAATTACGATAAAAGTAACCATAGAAGCGGAAGAAAAGGGCCAATATACATATAAAGACCAAAAGCTTACATTTGAAATCAAAGCAACCAAAGTGGAAGTAGAAGGACAGCCGTTTGAAGACTTCTCGCCTACTACATTCAGTTTCGACATGGCCAAGAAGTGACTAACCGTATAAACTTTCCCAAAGTATTTTCATTATGATGGGAATTATCTCTCAAAAGAGTATGCCGTCACATGATGCGCATGCTCTTTTTTTTATACCTTTGTGAAATAACCAACTATATCAAAATGACTACAACTGAAAACATACGGAAAGAATTACAAGCATTAGTAGATGCCAAATATAAGGAATTTCACTCTTCCCTCCTTCCAGGAGCGAACAATATTCTCGGTGTACGTATCCCCCAACTGCGAATCATGGCCAAAGAAATTATAAAAAAAGAGGACTGGCGTACGTTTGTTGAGTCAACCGATACGAACTATTACGAAGAAACAATGCTTCAGGGAATGATTATCGGACTGGCAAAAATGGAACTTGAAGAACGAATGAACTATGTAGCGATGTTCATTCCCCGTATAGACAATTGGGCTGTATGCGACATTTTCTGCAGTGAACTGAAAACTGCCGTAAAAAAAGGAAAAGAAACCGTATGGCAATTTATCCAACCTTATCTGAAATCTTCTAAAGAATTTGAAATACGCTTCGGGATTGTGATGCTTTTCCACTATGTGGATGACGAACATATCGATTCGTTACTGGAATATGCCGATTTATTCAATCATGATGCTTATTATGCACGTATGGGTATGGCATGGATGCTATCATTGTGTTTCATCAAATTTCCCCAAAAGACAATGGAATATCTGAAACATAGTACATTGGATAACTGGACTTACAACAAAGCACTGCAAAAAACAATCGAGTCTTTCCGGGTAGACAAGGATACCAAAGATATACTTCGGAATATGAAAAGACGATAAAAACAAAACACGGTGAACATCCCGCCATTAGCATTCCGTTCACCGTGCTTCTTATTCTTTCTATAGATACCACTTCTATCTTCGCGCCTATTTATTTTTTGTTTGTAATCCGGAGAAATACTAATTCCTCCTCACCTTTTTCCTTCTGCTTCTGCGCCTCTGTTGTTTCTGGCGGCTGTAACGCTGCCATCTTTTATAAATCATCCAGCCACTCATCAATGCAACAACGACAAAGATAAGAATAGTTATGCCAACCCCCAAATTATCGCCCTTAATACGCGACCAAATATCAAGAACTTCTTTTGTCTGATCGCCAAAGTCACGAATCATGGCACATCGTTCTACCACTTTGCGATCCGGGTATTGTATCTTATCAATTTGTATGCTGTCTGCACCCGGTCCGAAAAAGTAACTTAAATCGGCATAATAATGGAGGGTCGTGTCTGTTTTCTCTTCCAGTATTTCGGGCGTAGCTATGGAACTTACATATCCGCAGAAATCCATATTCCGCAAAGCAATGTCCGGACGGCACATAAAATTGATGAAATAACTGGCTGCTTCCGGATTTCTGGCGTATTTCGGGATTACCCAACCGTCATACCAGATATTGCTCCCTTCCTCGGGAACTTCATAATCCAAGTCCACTCCTACCGCATTTGCCTCTTCAATCGCCCAAATCGCGTCACCGCTCCAAGTCATATTCAGCCAGGCTTTATTCTTCGTCATCATCTCCTTGCCGAAATCCGCCTCCCAACCGGCAATATTCGGTTTCAAGGCTTTCAGGTATTTTTCGGCCAGTTCCATCGCACGTGGAGAGTAGTCGTTCATCAGCTCTTCCACTGTCACCGTTCCTTCTTTCAGCTCCTTCGCATGCGCATAAATGACAGCTGTTCCGTAAGCATCACGATAACTATCCTTCATCAGAATTTTTCCGGCGTACTTTTTATTCCAAAGACAATCCCAGGACAGCGCTACCGAATCGGGTACATAAGCCCGGTTATATAGAATTCCAGCCGTTCCCCACATATAACATACTGCATAGCGGCTCGCCTGCTCACCCGGTTGGCTCAATTTATTGATTTGTTCGCGGATAAATGGAGCTACATTATTCATGTAGTTGGGAGAATGTGCAAAATTCGTATCGATGGGCAGCAGCAAATGTTTCTTCAGCATACGCTCGATGATGTATTCCGAAGGACAGACCACATCAAAATCCTCATGCCCCTTTTCAATCTTCGTCAGCATGATCTCGTTGATGTCGAATGTCTGGTAAACGATACGGATATTCTCACCGGTCTGTTCTTTATAATATGCCTGGAAATCCTCGAGTACACCTTCGCCGATGTAATCTGCCCAGTTATAGATTTTAAGGACCCGCTCACGAGGTTCACCGGAATTATAGCATCCGGTCAAGGTCAGTAAGAGCAGGATTACGGGAATTATTCTTTTCATATTATTTATGTAGTAGCACATTTGATGGTCTATTAATCTTTTTTCTTCGCTTTTCCTGCCCGATAATTGATGCCAATCAGCAACGCCAGCACCACGACAAAAATGATAGCCGAAAGCGGACGAAGTTCAGGGGTCAGCCCTCCCTTGCGGGCATCGGCATAGATATAAGTAGAGAGCGTCTCCAGACCTTGATTACCGATGGTAAAGACAGTTACGGCAAAATCATCAATGGATAGGGTCAATGCAAGCATAAAACCACTAATCATTCCCGGACGAATCTCCGGAACAATAACTTTCCACAAAGCTTGCATGGGAGTCGCTCCCAAGTCAAGAGCGGCCTCATAAATATTCGGGTTCATCTGCTTCAAACGAGGCAGAACGCTCAAAACAACGTATGGCGTACAAAAAGTAATATGAGCAAGCACTACGGTTGTGTATCCTTGTGTGATTCCTAAAGAAACAAACAAAAGGAAAAGCGAAATACCCGTGATGATATCTCCGTTCAGAATAGGAATACTATTCACAAAACTAATCGCTTTACGCGAACGGGATTTCAGATTAAAGATGCCGATAGCAGCCACACTACCCAGCAAGGTAGATGCCGTTGCAGCCAGCAGAGCAATAGTAATCGTGTTAATCAATGCATTCATCAAAGAATGATGCGTGCCTGTAGTGAAAAGCGAAGTATAAAGTTTTGTGGAGAAACCAGTCCAGTTGCCCAGCACTTTCGCTTCGGTGAAAGAATAGATGACGATAATCACGATAGGAGAATAAAGCAACAACAGCAATATCCACAAGTAAGCCTGCGCAAATATTTTCTTTACCATAGCCCGCCTCCTTCGTTTGAATTGTCCTTATCGTCTGTGCTAAACAAAGAAGTAGCAGCAATCAGCAGCAACATAATAAGCGAAAGTGCCGCTCCATAGTTCCACATGCTGTTATTGATATTTTCCTGAATCGTTGTACCAAAGAGTTTGATGTTATTCATCGTCAGCAACTCGGCAATGGCAAATGTCGATATAGTCGGCATGAACACCATCATAATTCCACTCATCACACCCGGCATAGAAAGCGGAAGGACTGCTTTCAGAAAGACTTGCAGCGGATTGGCTCCCAAATCTTGTGCAGCTTCAATATAACTATGATCCATCTTCTGCAACGTGTTGTAAATAGGATAAATCATAAAGGGGATAAAGTTGTATACCATACCGAATATCAATGCTCCCTCGCCCAACGGTACACTAAAAAAGTCGAACAAAGCAACCGTAGCAAGGGTACGCACAAGAATATTTACCCACATCGGCAGGATAAACAGTACGACCATCGTCTTGGAACGGTTCAGCTTACTGTTACTCAATATCCATGCTGCAGGATAACCCAGTAAAATACAAACAAGGGTGGTAATGATGGCAATACCGATAGAATATACAAAGGTATTGATTGCTTCGGGATGTTCGAAGAACTTCTGAAAATTGGCGAGTGTCAAATGACCGCTATCATCGGTAAAGGCATATACGACAATTAAAAACAGCGGTATAATCACAAAGATCGCCGAAAAAATAATGTAAGGGAGAGTCCAACTCTTACGTGATGACAAAAAGACTATAAACTTCTTATTCACTTCCTTTCCTGTTAATCGGTTATTTTAATTATACGAATGGCATCTGGAGGGATGGTAATACCTACACGGTCTCCGTCATCCCATACATCGTTCGTATCTACAAATACATTCTCGTCCCAGTCTGACAATACGGTCAGATGATAATGGTCGCCCTTGTAAAGGATGAATTTCACCTCACCTGTGAGCGTTCCGTCTTCTTCATTATCCTGAAGAATCACTTTTTCAAAGTCTACCTCCACTTTGACATTCGTATCGGCAGCTATATCTTCCACCGGAGTACATTCAAAGTTACAGCCCAGGAATTCCACATGAGTGACATCCAGCAATTTTCCTTCAAACGTATTGCAGATACGCTCTTTCTTCATGATGTGAATATCAAACGGCTTCACCAGCAGTCCGACTTCCGCTCCTACTTCAAAATGATGGTAATCCTGCACCAGGAATTCATATCCGCCGCACATCACCGTCATTTCATAATGCACACCTTTGAAAATAGAAGTCTCTACCACGCCTACCAACTGCGCCATATCCGAAACGGGGAAAATATAAAGATCTTCCGGACGGATGACTACGTCTACCGGAACATTTTCACCAAATCCTTCATCCACACATTCAAACTCCGTACCGCAGAAGCGTACCAGCTTATCATGAATCATGGTACCATTGAGGATATTGCTTTCTCCGATAAAGTCGGCAACAAAAGCGTTGATGGGCTCATTATAAATATCAATCGGTGTACCGATCTGCTGAATCTTTCCTTCACTCATCACAACAATCGTATCGCTCAACGTCAATGCCTCTTCCTGATCGTGAGTGACGTAAACAAACGTTATACCCAAAGATTTATGCATTTCTTTGAGCTCCATTTGCATATCCTTACGCATTTTCAGGTCGAGCGCTGCCAGCGGCTCATCCAATAGCAACACTTCCGGCTCATTCACAATGGCACGGGCAATGGCTACACGTTGTTGCTGACCACCGGAAAGAGAATCCACATCGCGGTATTCATAATCCGTCATACCTACCATCTTTAAAGCAGCTTTCACTTTCTTCTCAATGGTTTGTTTCGGTGTCTTTTTCAGTTTCAGGCCGAAAGCAATGTTATCATATACATTCAAGTGCGGGAATAAGGCATATTTCTGAAATACCGTATTCACGGGACGCTTGTGGGGAGGGGTTTGTGTTATTTCCATCCCCGAAATTCGGATCTCGCCTTCCGAAGCCGTCTGAAAACCGGCAATGAGACGCAACAACGTGGTTTTACCGCAACCGGAAGGACCAAGTATAGTGACAAACTCGCCCTTTTTCACGTTTAGAGTCACATCATCCAATGCTGTTTTATCGCCAAAATACTTCGATACATGGCTCACCTCAATGATGGATTTATCTTCTTGCATATTCATACTAAAGTTTGGGCTGCAAAGGTACACATTTCTGCGGTTTTCACCTAGGTGTTAATCTAATATAACAGTGTTTTTCGATGCCCGACAGAAAAAAAATCTATCTTTGCATAAATATTTATTCACTAATTTTACAAAAGCATGAAAAAGTTAACTTATTTAGTTATTGCAACGGCAGCGTTAGGCATGGTAGCTTGTACGGGCGGAAACAAAGCCGGATACGTTGTCACAGGTACGGTAGAAGGTGCAAGCGATGGTGACACCGTTTATCTTCAGGAAGCTACTGGCAGAAATTTGACCAAACTAGATACAGCCGTTATCACCAAAGGTACTTTTACCTTTGAAGGTACACAAGATTCTGTGGTTAGCCGCTATGTCACTTGCGAAGTGAACGGAGAGCCATTGATGATTGATTTCTTCCTCGAAAACGGAAAAATCAACGTTGCCCTGACCAAGGATAACGACGCTGTAACCGGTACTCCTAACAATGATGCATACCAGGAAATCAGAGCTCAAATCAATGACATCAGCAAGAAAATGAATACCATTTATGAAGCAATGGGCGACACTTCTTTAAGTGATGAGCAGAAAGAAGCCAAACAAAAAGAGGGTGCCCAGCTGGAAGAACAGTATGACAAAGTAATCAAAGAAGGTGTTAAGAAGAACATCGCCAATCCGGTCGGAGTTTTCTTGTTTAAACAAACGTTCTACAATAACTCTACTGACGAAAATGAAGCTTTGTTGCAACAAATTCCTGCGAATTTCCAGAATGACGAAACAATCGTAAGAATCAAAGAGATGACCGACAAGCAGAAAAAGACTGCCGTAGGTACTCAATTTGTTGATTTCGAAATGCAGACTCCGGAAGGAAAGACTGTGAAGTTGTCTGACTACGTTGGTAAAGGTAAAGTGGTATTGGTTGATTTCTGGGCTAGCTGGTGCGGTCCTTGCCGTCGCGAAATGCCTAATCTGGTAGAAACTTACGCTAAGTATAAAGGTAAGAACTTCGAAATTGTAGGCGTATCTCTCGACCAGGATGGAGCTGCATGGAAAGAAGCAATCAAGAAGATGAATATGACTTGGCCACAAATGTCCGACCTGAAATTCTGGCAAAGTGAAGGTGCACAGCTTTATGCAGTAAACAGTATTCCTCACACTGTATTGATCGATGGCAGTGGTAAAATTATCGCTCGCGGTTTGCATGGAGAAGAACTTCAGGCTAAAATTGCAGAAGCTGTAAAATAACAGATCTAAAGAGAAGGTTTTTCAAAGGCTTTAAAGTTCAAACAAGGGGCTGTTCGAAAATCCTTGATCCTATAAAATCACGCTTACTGCGACATGTTGCAGTAAGCGTGATTTTTCTTTTTAGAGACTTTTCAGATGGCTTCTTGCTTATTAAAAACTTCACAAGTCAACAACCAAACAGATAAAATTCAGCCCCTGTAATTCTCGAAAGAACACAGGGGCTGAATCTATATATGAAAGTAAGGGAAAAGGACTCCCCTACTTCTATTTCAAACAAATTAGATAAACCAACGTACGTAGCAGAAGTCTTGACGGTGTGGAAGCTCCGGATTTTTCGGGAACATACGGTAAGACACCTTGAAGCTACCTGCATTTGACAAGCTGTGTTTAACTTGGAATGTATACAAGTTACCTTCTTTCTTGATAACGCTAAACGGTTCTACAGAGTAAACATGTTGTTTGCCGTCTGCAGTTGTGTAAGTAGTAACCAATTCAAGTCCCACTGCATCATTCAAGCCTTTTTCATCGATCACGTAAGTAATAGTATATTCTTTTCCGCTTTCGATGTCACCGTTCTTCAGGTCTTCTACCTTGTCGCAAGATACGATTTCAATAGCATCCCATTTAGCAACCACATCTTCTTTCCAAGCTGCGATTTCTTTTGCTTTCGCATTATCATTAGCAGCCAAAGTCTGGAAGCGTTTCGCCAGTTTGCAATAGAATTTGCTATAGTAATCATCCAACTGACGCTTCATTGTATAATGAGGAGCGATCTGTGCGATAGAATTCTTCACCACTTTGATCCAGCCTTCAGAATATCCTTTCTTATTACGTGCATAATACAACGGCAAGATTTCAGTTTCAAGAATACTGTAAATAGTAGCAGCATCCAACTGATCCTGATGTTCCTGGTTCTGATAAGTACGTTTTTCTGTCAACGCCCAACCTGCACCTTCACGGTAACCTTCCAGCCACCATCCGTCTAATACAGAGAAGTTAACAACACCGTTCATCAAAGCCTTTTCGCCCGATGTACCGGATGCTTCCAACGGACGAGTCGGAGTATTCAACCAGATATCAACGCCTGAAACCAGACGACGAGCCAATTGCATATCATAATTTTCAAGGAAGATAATCTTACCCAGGAATTCCGGACGACGAGAGATCTCGATAATACGCTTAATCAAACCCTGACCTGCACCATCGTGCGGATGAGCTTTACCTGTAAACAGGAATTGTACCGGGTAATCAGGATTATTCACAATCTTAGAAAGACGATCCAAGTCGGTGAACAACAAGTGTGCACGTTTGTAAGTAGCAAAACGACGGCCGAAACCAATCAGCAATGCATTCGGATTGATCTTATCCATCAGTGAAACAATACGGGAAGGGTCTCCCTGGTTCTTCAACCATGTATCGCGGAATGACTTACGGATATAGTCAACCAACTTATTCTTCATAGTCATACGAGTCTTCCAAATCTCTTCATCGGGCACATTGTAGATAGCTTCCCAAATCTTAGGATTAGATTGATCGAACCAGAAGTTTTCGTTGAAATATTTAAAGTACAGTTCTTTCCATTCAGTTGCACTCCAAGTCGGGAAGTGAACACCATTCGTTACATATCCTACATGACTTTCTTCCGGGAAATAACCTTTCCAGATAGAAGAGAACATTTCTTGAGAAACCTTTCCGTGCAGCCAGCTCACACCGTTCACTTCCTGTGAAGTGTTACAAGCAAAAACAGACATACAGAAACGTTCGCCTTTATCACCCGGATTGTTACGTCCAAGATCCATCAAGTCATCCCAAGTGATACCCATTCTGGAAGGATAACCACCCATATATTTGCCGAACAGGCCTTCATCAAAATAGTCGTGACCTGCAGGAACCGGAGTATGAACAGTGTAAAGAGAAGAAGCACGAACCAACTCGATAGCTTGATCGAAAGTCAATCCTGTAGCTACATAGTCGCAGATACGCTGAACATTGATTAATGCAGCATGTCCTTCATTACAGTGATAAACATCTTTCTTGATGCCCAGTGCTTTCAAAGTCAGGATACCACCGATACCCAACAAGATTTCTTGTTTCAAACGGTTTTCCCAGTCGCCGCCATAAAGCTGGTGAGTGATAGGACGGTCGAATTCACTATTCATTTCATTATCCGTATCAAGCAGATACAAAGAAATACGTCCAACGTTTACACGCCATACGTTTGCATGAACAAAATAATCAAGATAAGGAACGTCAACTATCAACGGCTGACCATTAGCATCCATTACACGTTCAATAGGAAGTTGACCGAAGTTTTGTGCTTCGTAGTTGGCAATCTGCTGTCCATCCATAGACAACGTTTGAGTAAAGTAGCCGTAACGATACAAGAAACCTACCGCACACAAATCAACATTGCTGTCGGAAGCCTCTTTCAGATAGTCACCAGCCAATACACCCAGACCACCGGAATATATTTTCAGGACGCTGCTCAAGCCATATTCCATACTGAAATAAGCGATAGATGGGCGTTGCTCATCCGGCTTCACATCCATGTAATCTCTGAATTTCGTATAAACTTCATTCATTCTTCTTAGAATCACTTTGTCTTTTGCCAGCGCTTCCAGCTTTTCATAGCTCATACGTTCCAACAACAGTACTGGATTCTGTCCACATTCTTTCCAAAGTTCCGGATCTAGATCTCTAAACAGTTCAGTCGCTTCAAAATTCCATGCCCACCAAATGTTGCGTGCGATTTCAGACAACTTCTCCAACTCTTCCGGTATACGTGATTTTACAGTAACCTCTTTCCAGTTGGGAGTATTCACATTACTAACTTTGATTTTCATAATGTTTACGTTTACTTATTGATAAATAATTCTTTCTTAACTCAACTGACGCTTCATAGCATTGCGCAAGGCAATGTCATAAGCCTCATAGTAATATTGTATAAAGTGCTTCCATAAAGCCTGTTCTGCCACTTCGGCAGCACGCTTACGGATTTCCTTCACTTCTTTCTCCGTCTTATCCGCAAATAACGTAATCGTATCTTTGATACCATCCGCTACTTCCGAATAATTATAGTCCGAACGATGCAGCACTTCTACTCCATCATTAATGCCATGCTGGTTCTTCAGGCTGTTTACCCAAAGTCCGAATCCTGCCAGATCAGTAGTGATTGTCGGCACATGGAATGCTACACTTTCCAACGGAGTATATCCCCACGGTTCGTAATAAGAAGCATAAACACTCAAATCCTGTCCCAACAATATATCATAATATTCTTTATTCATGATGCCATCACGACCATTCAGATAACAAGGTACAAAAATCACTTTTACCTTATCTTCCGGACGATTGCCCATTCCCAGATATTTCAACATATCCAACACCTGATCATGAGTCATATTATGCAGCCAATGAGTGATAAATGGTACTTCGAGCGGAGTGTCAAACTTCTCCTTGCTCTTCAAACGTCCCTGCAAATCCTCACGGGGGTCTCCTACCCAACCGGGTACATTGATGAATGCCAAAACATTCTTATGCAAATTCTTATCCCTGTTCAAGCGGTTTAATGATTCCAAAAATACATCAATACCTTTATTCTTAAACTCATATCGTCCACTGGTTCCGACAATTAACGTATCATCACCCAGATTTGTTCCCAATAATTTATTCGCTACATTGAGCATCAAGGCACGCGCACGTTTACGTTTTCCGGTAAATGTGCTTCCTTTCGGTACAAAATCATCTTCAAAACCGTTCATCAGAACAACATCTGCCGGTTTATCCAGTAATTCCTTACACTCATTATTGGTTATTTCGCTCACCGTCGTAAAGCAGTCTACGTAATGTGCAGTCTGTTTCTCAATCGAGTGTTTCGATTGCATGTTCAGTTCTTGCGCCATCTGATCGCCATTATAAGCAAACAGATAGTCGTACAACGGTTTATGATTACCGGCAATAGAACGACCGATAGAAGTAGCATGGGTCGTAAAAATAGTAGCCACCTCCGGCACAGCTTCCTGTACATAAAGTGCTCCCATTCCAGTCATCCATTCATGCGCCTGATATACCACCTTATCCGTTTCTGTCAGGTTGTAGCGATAGAAACTCTCCACCACTCTTCCCGCAGCGTATGAAAACATAGAAGCTTCGTCGTAATCGCCATAAGCGTGCAACGAATCTACTTGATAACGATTCCACATTTCTGTGTATATATCGTCTTTCTTTTCAAAAAAAGGTTGGAAATCAACAAGAATGACTATGGGTTCACCGGGGATATTCCATCGTCCTATACGGACAGAAAGTTCGTCTTTCTCAAGTGCATGCTTTTTCCAGGCAGCACATAGGTTATCCGACTCGATGAATAGAGGGTTCTCTTTTCCTTGCCACACATCAGGACCTATGAAGAAAATTCTGTCGCGGAACTTTTCCTGCAATGTATTTGCCCGTGTCGACAAGACGGTGTATATCCCTCCCACTTTATTACATACTTCCCAGCTGGACTCGAAGATATAATCGGGGGTTAATAAATCTTTTACCATATAATATATTAAAACTCTTTTTAGTATGCGAGTGCAAAAGTACACATTATTCTTTGAAAAATAATACTTTATGCGAAAAATATGAGTTAAGAAGAGGAAAGAAACGTTGTCTAACAATGAAAAAAGAATATCCCCTTGCACATGCAAAGCAGCATGTACAAGGGGATTGAAAGTCCTTTATAGGAAATATTCTTGCTAAAAATTATGCAACGAGTGCGCTACCAATCAAGAAGGTTGCAGCCAAAGCAACGATTGCATAGAGTTCGGGGAATACGGCAAGAATCAACGTATTGCTAAATACATTGTGTCCCTGTCCGATTGCTGCGATACCGTTTGCACAAACTTGTCCCTGACGGATAGCGGAGAATAAAGCAACCAATCCCAGAGCAATACCTGCACCAAGCACTGCTGATGCCTGGATAGGTGTAATTTCAGGAGTCAAAATACCGAAGATTGTCTGAAACATGAAATAACCTGCAAAACCATAAAGACCCTGTGTACCCGGAAGAGCTGTCAATACCAGGAAGTTACCGAATGCACTATCATTCTTCTTCAATGCTCCGATAGCAGCATTACCTGCAATAGTTACTCCGTAAGCACTACCGATGCCCGACAAACCAACCATAATCGCGATGCCAATGTAGGCGATAAACAAATTCATTTCCATAATCTTATTCTATTTTTTATTGTTTAATTCTTAAAATATTAATTCTCAATTTCTAATTCTTAATCTTCAAATTTTCAATTTCTGAACGGTTTGTACTCTTTACCGCCTCCTTCATATCCGGAGTTCTTGAAGAACTCAACGAACGTCAGACGCATCGGGTGAACCATTGCACCCAGCACATTCATAAAGATATTGATGGCATGACCGATAACGAAAATCAGTACCATAACAATCGGGCCTGCTATTACATTATCCGGACTCATACCTACTGCCAGGCTGTTGAATACTCCCGCCAAAATACCTCCGGAAAGTCCGAGGGCAAACAGACGAACGTAAGACAATACATCGCCAAGCAAACCGGTGACCATATTATATGAATCCCATAATCCCAGTCCGATATTCAGGAAAACATTCTTTCCCGGACTGTTATAAAGGAAGATCATAGCAGCCGAAACACCCAGAATAACCAAATGTACCGTACTTCCCATCGGCATTACCTCCGGCAACAAAGCCGAAACTGCCATGGAAACCAGCAGGATGATCCATCCGATAGTTGCCACTGCATATTTGAAACCAAACTGAATAGTCTGATTCACCGCCTTCAACACCATACCGAATAGTATCTGAATAGCTCCCAATATCAACGATAATTGGAACATATCATTGTTATCCATCAAGACGGCATGTTTCAGACGTTGAACAATCGGCCAGTTCAAATCGTAGATATTCGCTCCGAAGAACGTACCTGTCAGCAAACCGCAGAAGAATGTTGAAGCAGCCAATACCTGTATCAATGAAATGATCGACTTCATTGACGGAGTCACTTTCTTCGCCATCAACCGATAGGCCGTAGCTCCCAGAAACAGGAACACCCCATATCCGGAATCTCCCAGACAAAGTCCGAAAAAGACCATAAAGAACGGGGCAAAGAACGGAGTCAAGTCCAATTCATTATACTTCGGAAGCATATACAACTTACAGATCGGTTCGAACCAGGCAAAGAATCCCTTATTATTCAATCGAATAGGAACATTATCGCCCGGCATCGGATCGGTAATCTCATAATATACATGTGCGTCATTCAAGTAAGCCTCTATTTCCACTTGACTGAATGCAGGTGCCCATCCTTCAATTAACATCAGTTTGTCACCGGCAGTCTGTTCGGAACTTAACACCACCTTAGAGAACTCAATCTGGCTTTGCAACTCTTTCAGAGCAGCCTTCAAGGAAGGAATTTCTGTTTCGGAAAACGTAACCAGCTTCTTTTCATTCTCTTCAACGGCCTGTTCGGTCGTATTGTAAAGCGTTTCAAGGTGTGCCAAAGAGTATGCAGGTAATTTCGCCTGTTCTACATCCAAATCCACTTCCTGCCCGCCTTTCGTCAGAGTCACGAAGAATACTTTAGAAGAGATACGGTTCACAATCATTGCATTGTATTCCGTTTCCCACTCTTCCTTGTAATTTCCTTCCGAACAGCTATAAAAACCGATTACATAACCGGCATTTTTCAGCTTCTGAACATTATCCGGTTCAAAGTTACCCCAGGCTTCCAGTGCTTCTTTCTCTTTGGCATAGCTTTGCAACTGCTGCGACAGCTTTCCATGCTCTGTTTGCAGGGCATCCACTTCGTCCAGCACTTGCATACCACGGGCAGCCGTTCCACCTTCCGTAGCAATTACAGCATTCTTTTCATGCTTCTGATTCTGAAGCAACTTCAAGGTAGCCGCCAAGCGATTGGAAAGACGAATATTCTCCTGCAACTCCGTGTTATCAGCAGCCCCCTGTTGTTTCTCCACAATATGGACTACCCCAAGTTCACGCAGACTGTTCAGGAATTCTTCATACTCTTTGTGATAAACCAGGAATGTGAGTTTCTTCATTTTTGTAATCATGCCTCTACCTCCTTCCTTTTTTCTTGATGGGACTTCATGATCTTTTGCGAAGATTTCGACAAGTTTTCTTCATCTTCCATGAATCGTTTGATCTTTCGCAATGCATCCTGATAACCCGGTATCTGCACCTTCTCAAAAAGGTTCACCTTTTGAGTGGTCTTTTTCCTTGCATGTTCTAACAAGTTCAGCTTGGCGAGCATAAATTCACGTTCAATTGCCGTATGAGCCAGCTCTTCCAATAGATGGATACCGTCGGCATACCATTTGGGAGCATTAAACATACTGTACGAACGTATCTCGAATTCTACATTTTCGAGCAACGGTACGCGTACACCTGCAATCTTTTTCACGCCAAGATGAACATCATTCACCTTTATTAATGAAGCGTCAAACTCATTCCAAAGGGCGAACATGGCTTCATAGGCTTGAATTTGTTGTTCGAGCCTATCCTCCAGATCGGCAGCTTCCGTTTTACAGCGTTTCACTTCCATGCGGAGGGCGCTTTCCTTATTCTTAATAATAGGAAGCGTACGCACCCGCACTTTCAGTTGCTTTTCGAGCTGCTGAAGAGAGGTTTTGTTATATTGAAACTTTATAGCCATCTCGTTGATTTACTAATTTAACAATTTACGATCAGACGATTGAAATTACTTCTTATAAACATATATAATCCGTCCACTATCATCCTAATAGCAAATCGTCTAATTGTCTAATTATTTTGTTTCGGCCAGTATTGATCCACCAAGTCTTTCTTGATATTCACTTCTTCCGGACGGAAATATTTACCGAACAAGCCCCAGGCAACGTCCAGCATTTCAGTAGTATCAAGATTGACATCAATAGCCAACAACTGATTGGAATAGTCCTTCGCAAAAGCCAACGTACGTTCGTCGTAGTTGGTCAGGTCGAAACCATTTTCCATCTTCGTCTTAGCGTTAGCGGCATCGGCATACAGACGTACAGCGGCATTCATCACTTGCGGATGGTCCTTACGTGTCTTCTTACCGGTTACCAGCTGTTTCAAACGAGACAATGAACGGAACGGGTCAACAATTACCTTACCGATATCACTATCACGACGCAGGAACAACTGACCTTCAGTGATGTAACCCGTATTATCAGGTACAGCATGCGTAATATCTCCACCAGACAAAGTAGTCACCGCAATAATAGTGATTGAACCACCGGAAGGGAACTGCACCGCCTTTTCGTAAATCTTTGCCAAATCCGAGTAAAGCGATCCCGGCATAGAGTCTTTCGAAGGAATCTGGTCCATACGGTTAGATACAATTGCCAACGCATCCGCATAGCTCGTCATATCCGTCAATAGCACCAGCACTTTCTCATTATTATTTACTGCAAAATACTCTGCAGCAGTCAATGCCATGTCCGGAATCAACAAACGTTCTACCGGAGGATTTTCGGTCGTATTCATGAAACTCACGATACGGTCCAGCGCACCTGCATTAGAGAACACATTCTTAAAGTACAGGTAGTCGTCATTCGTCATACCCATACCTCCGAGGATAATCTTATCCGTTTCAGCACGTAAGGCTACATTTGCCATTACCTGATTAAAAGGCTGGTCGGGGTCGGCAAAGAACGGAATCTTCTGACCCGATACCAGTGTATTGTTCAAGTCGATACCGGCAATACCCGTTGCAATCAGTTCCGACGGCTGTTTACGTCGAACCGGATTCACAGACGGACCGCCAATTTCCACTTCCTGTCCTTCAATGTCCGGACCTCCATCAATCGGATCACCGAAAGCGTTGAAGAAACGTCCGGCCAGCTGCTCACTCACTTTCAATGTAGGCGATTTGCCGAGGAATACTACTTCGGCATTGGTCGGAATACCCTCCGTACCTTCAAATACCTGCAAAGTGACATCGTCACCGGCAATCTTAACCACCTGTGCCAGTTTACCGTCCACAGTGGCAAGCTCGTCATACCCTACTCCTGTCGCTTTCAGCGAACAAGTAGCCTTGGTAATCTGAGTAATCTTGGTATATATCTTTTGAAAAGCTTTTGTTGCCATCTTTGATAATTAAAATTATAAATTAAAGATTATGAATTGACACTTCTTTCGGCAATCAATTCCTTCAGTTGTTTCTGGAATCCTTCATACTGTTCCGATTTGAACTTCGAGTAGTTCATCTGCTTACAGACATTAATCATCTTCTTGAAGTAATCCATTACTTCGTTGAAGTTATCAAAGTCAAATTCCGTATGACAGATGTCGATTATCATGTTCAGAATATCTTCCTGACGTTCCATCGGAGTTACCGCATCAATTTCATCAAAAGCATCCTGTTGCAGAATAACAAAGTCAATCAATTCTGATTTCCAGAAAATCACATGATATTCTACCGGTACACCATCATCACCGAGGATATTGATCTGTTCGGCAATTTCCTTACCGCGCTGTAAACGGGTTTTCAGTTCGTTTACCTTTCCAATCCATTCATCGTTGATATGACCTTTGATATACTCCTCAAATTCCGGGTATTCGATATATTTTGAATAAGAATCAATCGGATTCACTGCCGGATAACGTTTCTTATCCGCACGATCCTGTTCCAAAGCATAAAAACAACGGGCTACTTTCTTCGTATTTTCAGTCACCGGCTCCTTCAAGTTACCACCCGCAGGAGATACCGTACCGATAAACGTAATAGAACCCGTTTCGTCATTACTTAGTTTTACATATCCCGCACGACCGTAGAAGTTGGAGATAATAGCCGAAATATCCATCGGGAAAGCATCCGGCCCAGGCAATTCTTCCATACGGTTGGACATCTCACGCAAAGCCTGTGCCCAACGGGAAGTAGAATCTGCCATCAACAAGACTTTCAATCCCATGGAACGGTAATATTCCGCCAGTGTCATTGCTGTATATACAGATGCTTCACGGGCAGCTACCGGCATGTTGGAAGTATTCGCAATGATGATAGTACGTTCCATCAATTTACGTCCCGTATGCGGGTCTACCAGTTCGGGGAACTCGGTAAAGATTTCCACCACCTCATTGGCACGTTCACCACAAGCCGCAATGATAACGATATCCGCTTCCGCCTGTTTAGAGATAGCGTGCTGAAGCACTGTTTTACCAGTACCGAACGGACCGGGGATAAATCCCGTACCACCTTCCACAATCGGATTCAGCGTATCAATCACACGTACACCAGTCTCCAATAATTTGAAAGGACGCGGTTTCTCCTTATAATTCGTCATCGCACGTTTCACGGGCCATCTCTGAATCATAGTCACAGGAATATCATTTCCTTCTTCGTCTGTCAGGATGGCAATTGTATCTTCTATCTTATAATCACCTTCCGGCATGATTGTTTTTACGGTAGCCGTTCCTTTCATAGTGAACGGGGCCATAATTTTCAGCGGCTGGAAGTTTTCATCCACCTGTCCCAACCATGCAGAAGCCTGCACTTTGTCACCTACATTCGCTAAGGGTACGAAGTGCCATACACGTTCTTTATCCAACGGATATGTATATTGTCCTCTTTTCAAGAAAACTCCATCCATCTTGTCGAGGTCATTTTGCAGACCATCATAGTTTTTCGATAGCATACCCGGGCCTAATGTCACCTCAAGCATGTGTCCTGTAAATTCGGCTTCGGCGCCCACTTTCAGTCCACGTGTGCTTTCAAACACCTGGACATATACATGTGAACCTACAACCTTAATCACCTCCGCCATCAACTTATCACCACCGGTCGAGATATAACAAATCTCATTCTGAGCTACCGGTCCGTCAACGACGAGGGTCACCATGTTGGCAATAACGCCACTAACAGTTCCTTTTGTTGCCATATATTTTTTTTATTTTATTATCTGAATTCTGCAGGAATCTGCACTTCGTTCTTCAGCGATTCGATAATGCTTCTGAACAACTGATTACCTCTTTCCTTATCCAGTGAAATCCACCGTTCAATCATTTCCAGCTTCAGCAGGAAAGCGAAAATACGTTCGATAGTGAAATAGTCGAAGAAAATAGCATCCTCCATCCAATTCCACCGCAAAGCATCCAACTTCTTCTCACGCTCCACCAGTTCTGTAATCTCACTGATTTTCACTAACGATTCAAACACATCCACCTCACCGGACAATCCGAAATCGCGGGCACTCGATGTACGCAATGCTTCGCATACTTCCGTATTTCCCACAACGTTGGAAGCAATATCCCATTTGAATTTACGGCTAGTAAATGCAACAAGAATATTATTGATGTTCAGGTTGAATTCAAACCAGGCAGAAACGAACTTATTCCCACAGTTCATCGCATACTCATAATATAGAGCAGCCAGATGATCCTCGTGTAAAACCGTACTTTCAGCCGGAGTATTCAGATAATCAGTAATAAAAGTGGATAGATAGACCGGAAATTCTTTAGGACTGATTTCTCCGCCTTCTCTCAGAATAGAAATATATTCAGAGAGTTCGTCAGCAGAGTAGTTTCCCCGTTTGTCGATTTCCGCTTCTTTATCTTTGAGAAGTTTCAGCACATTTGCATTATCAAACTTCAGATAAAACAAGTCAATCAACTTCTGGTCTGAAGCAGACAATCCATCGTAGATTTCAGTTTTAAAATCGGCTACTGTATAGCTCAGTTTGCTGTCTTCCAGCGAAAGTTCCGGCAAACCTGCTACCAAGTAATAGTACTTACTACTCATAGTCGCTTCTTTTAAAATAGCATTTCTACTAATTGAGGACGCAAGAACGCTTTGAAGTAATTCATGAATTCTTCTTCTCCGAAGTTCACCTTATACGAACCGTCCGCCGGAGAAACAGTGAACAGAGTTTTGATACCATTTACTTGCTGAATGGTCACCCCCTTGTCTAATAAAGCTTTTGCATGAGCTGCAAAATACTTTTTCAGTGATTCCGCATCGGCTGTTGAGATGACGATAGGTTCATCTATGCTCCATTTGGATGCCAATGCTACGATAAACGCATTCAGGTAATCTTTATCCTGAGCGAAATCTTTCACGGAAGCGGTTATCAACTTATCAGTTACCATTGTAGCGATTTCTGATTTGAGCGCATTCACAGCCTGACCGGCGAATAGTTTTAACTCTGATTTAGTATTTTCTGCTAACTCATCAGCAGATTTACGAGAGGAGTTTACAATTGATTCTGCCTCTTTTCGGGCATCCTCAATGATTTTCTTAGCTTCTTCCTGAGCATTCGCGATAAGTCTCTGCGCTTCCTCGTTTCCTTTTTCCACGCCTTCACGATAAATCTTATCGGTCAACTCTTGAATTTTGTTTTCCATATTAACAGGAGTATTTAGTATTATTACTATATTAACTATGTGTCCTTTGTCAGATTCTCGCCAAATTTACAAAAATCAATTTGATAAAAAAGAGAAAGAAGAAAAGAAAAAGATTTGTTTGCAAAAAAATCACAGTCCTACACCTATTTTATTCCGCTTTTTCCCCTTTTTTATTACTAAATGACACATTTACCGAATCTTTCAAGCCGGTAAACAAATATAAGGAATCTAAAAGACATTTGGAAATATGTATATACTTAAAACGACAAACAGGATACTAATACAAGATTAAATAACAAAAGCTATCGGTATTTCACCAAATTCATAGAAAACTAAAACTTCGGGGAGATCTATTCGACAATGACTTACCGGAAGACTGAAGATTGATAATTTTCGCAAAGTACCAAATGACAGAAGCCCCTTGACTCAAAATGAATCAAGGGGCTTCTTAAAAAACGGCGGCTACCTACTCTCCCACTGTTACGCAGTACCATCGGCGTGACGAGGCTTAACTTCTCTGTTCGGAATGGGAAGAGGTGGAACCCTCGTGCTATAACCACCTGAATAAGGTTATGACATGATGAAAAGTAAAATCCTAGTGTCTAGCAAGCTAAACGTATATACCCAACCGGTACATGTCCGAAAGAAAGTGAACGGGCAATTAGTAATGCTCGGCTTTGATGTTACCACCTTTACACCTGCATCCTATCAACGTCATCGTCTTTGACGACCCTAAGAAATCTAATCTTGTGGCTGGCTTCGTACTTAGATGCTTTCAGCACTTATCCAATCCCGACTTAGATACCCGGCAATGCACCTGGCGGCACAACCGGTAAACCAGAGGTCAGTCCAACACGGTCCTCTCGTACTAGTGTCAGAGCCACGCAAATTTCATACGCCCACGATAGATAGAGACCGAACTGTCTCACGACGTTCTGAACCCAGCTCGCGTGCCACTTTA